>JABLTK010087820.1_pt1 | contig 81976 bp, 82 predicted proteins | sample 7160131 | NCBI WGS metagenome assembly JABLTK01 (sample SAMN14651221, study PRJNA627086) | human gut metagenome | isolation source: feces | host: Homo sapiens | reverse complement strand
TATCTATTGGTGTGAAAGGTCGGAGACGTAAGTCGTTAGTACGACTGGGCAGTTACAAGCCCACCACCTTTAGGTGGTGGGTAGTTGACAAAAGGGGATAAAACAATGGCTACAAAATATTATTTATATTATGTTGAAGGAGAAGATGAAAAATTGCAAAGAAAACAAAGATGTCTTACTGATCTGATCGAATCCGGTTTTCTTATATGTGAAACAGGAGACGATGTCATGAAAGAAATTAAGTTTTACAGAAATATGAATTGCTGAAAATTACATATTAATTTACAAAGAAAAGCATAAAATGGTAGTAAATCATTGAAAATACGTGTAAAAACTACCATTTAAATAGCAATTTTATTGTTTTTTCAATTTCTTTATGCTAGTATGACAATATAGATATACAGAAGATGTAAAACAAAAGGGGTAAAAATGTCTGAAATAGAGGAATTATATGAAAATTTTCCAACAATTTTAAAAGAAAAATTACGGAATAAAGAAATTGAATTTCCATCAAATACTAAGTTTGATTATGAAAAAATATATGTTTATCGAGCTGTAAGTAGAGAGATAACTGATTTCCATGAAATAGATAAAAATGATTTTCGTTCATACTTTGAACTTGGGAAAAAGCCTAAAAAACTAGTAAAAGGAAGATCGCTAAAAAATGATGCTCATTGGTATGGGGTTTCTACTTTTACAAATAAAGAAATTATAGAATTTAATATGAAATTTCCGAACCCTCATAAAAAAATGGCTGCTGGTTATGTGCATTGTGAAGGCGGACCCCAAGAAACTAAGGATGAACATGTCTGTTGGTGGCTGTATAAAGATGTAGATTTGAGTAGCTTTAGAATTATGGAGGATAAAAATGAATAAAGAATTGTGTTTTATTTTGGATAATAAAAATATATATTTAGATCATATATTAGTTGATTATGAATATGTTCCAATTTTTTTCTTATGTAAAGATGATGAGTGTCAATATTATTTGGCATTATGTACAGATATAGAAAATGGAGAATATATTGTTGTAAAAATATCTTTATTAAGTGTTTATAACTTATTACATGGAAATATTGCAATGAGGGATGTAATCTTAAATCAGAAAATATTTTGGAAAGTTGTTTCTGGTGACGAAATAAAAAATGATATTGTAAATGAATATCCAATTGATTATATAAATCATCAAGATTTGCCGGAGAAGGATGCAAAGTTTAAAATCCTTCAGAAACATATAAAAGAGTATGTGCAAAAATTTGATAAAGAGTTTTTTGCATCGGAACAATATGATAAAGAAAAGAGCATAAAATTAAATTTAGAAGATATAATATGTGATGAAGAATTAGCAAATATTAAATGTAAAACATATTTCCTAAAACAAACAAAACATGAAATCGACATTAAAGAACCAAAGCAAAAATTTCCATATTCGAATAAAGATGATTCTGTTTCTTCATTAATAAATGAAGAATATTCTTATAGAGAAAATAATTCAAATATTGATATATGTGAAACAAAGATTTCTTATGCTGCATAGAAAGGGAATAAAAGGAAAAAAGAAATGAAGAGTATATTGAGATTAGATAAAGTTGTATTTGATAAAATTGAATTCAATCGTTTAGGATTTAAAAATGACACAGAATTAAAATTAGAGATTCAAACTAATATTGGAGAAAGAAAAGATAAAGCAGCTTATAAAGTTACTGTAATTGCCATTGGAGAAAAACCTGATGAATACACATTTCATATCAGTATTACAGGATATTTCACTTTTAGAACAGAAGATGTAGAAACTGATTTAAAAAATGAACTTATATCAAAAAACAGTGTTGCAATCCTTATGCCGTATTTACGAAGTGAAATTTCTTTATTGACTGCACAGCCAGAAACAGAAACCGTTGTACTCCCTGTGTTTAATATTAATCGTATGATGGATGATTAAAATAATTTGATTTATTAACAAGCAAAATACATGAAATCCGTGTGAGAAAAATGAAGTAAAATTAGTTTTGCCCTCCAGTCCAATTTCGGATTGGAGGATTTTTTTGAATATTTTTATATATTGTAGCTACATAACTTGCAAACAGCTACATACTATTTTGAAAATCTGAGCAACTATAAAAACTGGAAACCACGACAGAAGGTATTGGATATTGCAACAAAATATATGAAACCGGATTAGACGGCCCAGATAACCAGACGCCGTGTATCCACACACCTAAAGGTATGTGGTTTTACGGCTGTAAATTATATAAAATGTGTAAAAAAATTATTTTTATCGAGAAATATCGGAAAAGGAAACAAAAGAAAAATAATATAAGATTTAGAACATGAGGATAAAAAAGGAAATTTTACGACTTCAGGAACGACAAAGAATGTTTTTACAATTGGTAGAGTGACAAAAAAATACAGGAGATCTTTGTGCAAGATGTCGAAAAAAATAAAAGTGATTGAAATGAATATATGATATTTGTATAATCAACTTATATAAAACTTAATCAATGGGGAGTTATCTATCTTTCAGAAGAAGCGGAATCTGTCTTAGATGGAAATGATCAAAATAAGGGTGAGGAAACATAGAAAACAGCCAATGGAAAAGCATAGGAGGATGTTTATGAAAAGATATGCAAAGATCTTTGTCAGTTGTCTGTTGACCTTTACGATGGTTTTTACATCCGTGCAATGGTCTGCGATCGTGCATGAAACGACTGTGGTAGGAGCAGCAGAAACGGTACCGAAAGAGAAGAAAGAAGTTGTTGAAGAAGAGAACACGAAAGATTCGACCACTTTCCAGATGGAAGATGGAAAGAAACAGACGGTCTTTTACGGACAGGATGTCCGGTTTGAAGATAAGAATGGAGATCTTCAGGAGTACGATCCAAGTCTTGTCAGGGTAACGGGATCAAAGAGTGAGCAGGGTGAGGATCTAAAGGATTATCAGTATGAAAATAAAGAAGGAGATAAAAAACATTATCTTCCCAAAGATCTGTCCGAAGAGACACCGGTCTTAATGGAAAATGGGAAATATCAGATCTCTTTTGCACCGATCTATGGACAGGAAACAAAGAATGAGGAAGAGAAGAAAACGGAGGATCCTGGAACAGACTCTGTGGAAGATGCTGTCTCACAGGCAGAGGAAGCAGTAAGAAGCATTTCAACGGATGGATCTTCCGAAAAAGAAACCGCAGAAGATACGGAAGATGCCCTGACATCGGTCAAAGAGCTGGACCGACAGGAGATCGAAGACCTTCCTGTGGAAGATGCACAGGGAGAGAAAGAAGAAAAACCAGTGAAAGTCTCCTATGAATCCCAGAAGAAAGAATGTACATTTTCTTACCAGTCATTAAACATGGGGATCAAGGAAAGTATCGTACTGACCAAAGCTCCAGAAGGAAATGTTTTAAAATTCCGCTTTCAGGCAAAAGGACTGGTCCCAAAGAAAAATATACTGGATGGCGGGATCAGCTTCCTGGATGAAAAAACAGAGGATCTAGTCGCAACACTGGAAGCTCCAAACATGAACGATCATACAGGAAAAGCATACAGTGAGAAGCTTTCCTATGACATTGAGTCAGATGGAGAAGAAGGTTCATATCTGTTAACCCTGCATCTGGATGAAGATTACTTTCAGGACAAAGACAGACAGTATCCAGTCACGATCGATCCGACGGTCACATGGACCGGATCCACGGATTTCTGGGATGTCTATGTAATTAATGGATCTTATAAAAATACGAACTTTTATGACAATGGAGTTACAGTCATGATGGCTGGAAAATCAAAACAGGGTGTCTGCCGGACATATCTGCGTTTTAAAGATTTTACAGCAAAGATCAAAGGAAAATATGTAGACAGTGCAACGCTTACGATGTATGAAACCGGAAGCAGCCAGAGTGGACAGACAATCGAGGCAAGAAGAGTTACAGAAAACTGGACCAGACCTGGATTGAAATGGAGTAACCGCCCGGGATATAGTACGAATTATGGAAATGTAAAAACAACAGGGACTGCAAAGAAGGCAAGAAGCATTAATCTGACGGAATATGCGAGAGAGTGTGCATCTGGAAAGATCACATCGTATGGTGTGATGTTAAAAAATGCTGATGAAACAAAAAGTTATGGGCAGTTTTATAGTTCCAGAGCATCATCAAACCGTCCAAAGATGTCAGTGACTTATTATGATGGACCGACAACGGCATCATCTGTCAGTGTTACACCGCAGTATGCAAACAACAATCATCAGAAGACATTACATGTAAATTGGGCGGGCATCTCATCCCATTCATTAAACCGCGTGGAATACAGGATTGCAAACTGGGGAAATGGAGAAGAAACAGGTGATTATGTTTCATATTCTTCATCTACAAAGATTGGAACGAGTGGAAACGGAAGTGCGGATATTGACTGCAGTACGATGCCGGAAGGCCATTATAAACTTGTTGTAAGAGGAGTAGACAACGGTTATATTGCAGGTTGGGGAGCAGCAACATGGTTTACGATAGACCGCACGGCTCCGAAAGCAGGGGATATATCCTTTGAGGAAGGAAATGATGAGAGCGAACCATCCGGTTCTCTGAATCCGAGACTGGAGGTCGAGATCTTAGATGAGAATGCATCCTATTTTAAATACCGTCTGGAAGGAACCACAACTTATCATGAAAGTGCAAGGGCGGATGAAGATGGATACGCCTATGCAAATGTTTCGATTCCAGCAGACAGCATGACAGGAAGAACAGAGTATCAAGTTTATGTGATCGTTGTTGATAAAGCAGGGAATGAAAGCGGGGAAACAAAAGTATCCTATTATTATACGGATGCCTCAAAAGCACAGGATTATGCACCAACCAATGTAAAGGTCAGAAAATCGTATGGAAAGAATGTCATCTACTGGGATAAGAGAGAACTGACAGACAGTATCTATTATGCAGTTTACAGGGGGGAATCCGCGGATTTCACACCGGATGATTCGACACTGGTACGTGGTGCGATCAAAGATTCCTACTGCATGGATACCAGAGTGGGAGATGGCAAGAGTTACTATTATAAAGTACAGGCACAGAAACTGGCAATGGATGGAACGATCAATGGAAAAAGTACGGATGCATTATCAGAAAAAGTGGCACAGGATACACAGGAAGAATATGAAAAAAGACTAGGAAGTAAAGATTACAGAGACAGCATGGAGATCAGCACGCCCAATGGGACAGGATCCGTTGAAAAATCCCAGGGGAATCTAATGTATGAAAGTACAGATTTTTCAATTCCATCACTGCTTTTGAATCTTGAACTCACAAGAACCTATAACAGCCAGTCAGATAAAGAAGGAATGCTTGGAAAAGGATGGTATGACAGTTTTCATAAGGAATTATACCAGTTGGGAGATGATCTTGTATTTCAGGACAGTGACGGAACCTATCTGACATACAGTCCACAAAAAAGCAGAAGTGTTGATGTTTCTTATCAGAATAAGGAGACAAAGGACTATGCACTTTCATTTAATACAGAAGATGATGTAAAAAGATCATCAAATGGGGATCAGAGAGCAGCGGCATATGCAAGACTTCAGAATGCTGCTTCTGAAAATATCTTTGGAAGTGCCATTTCCAATAAAGGAAATTATCGTCCGGGGAAAAAAGACGATGATAGTGAAGACAGTGGAGCATCCGAAGGAGAAAAGGAAGTGATCACGGTGTCCAATGTCGGAAATATCCATATGAAGGATGGTATGACATATGCATTTGATGGGAATGGTGAGATCACAAAAGCAGAGGACAGTAATGGCAACTATCTGATCTATCAGTACGATGAAAAAGGAAGATTATATAAGGTTGTTTCCAATCTGAACAAAGAACTGATTTTTACATATTATGAAAACGGAGAACAGGAAGATCTGTTAAAGAAGATCGATCTTGCAGATGGAACAAAGGTTGTTTATTCATATGCTGAAGGGAAACTTACGAATATTTCTCACAAAAACAGCGGAGAAACAGCTTCTGTGGATCAGACATATGCTTATGGAAGTAATGGGAAGATGAGCAAGATCATCGATGCAAAGAAGAACGGGTACCAGATCGCTTATACAGGAGAAAAAGCAGAAAGATTTATCCGTCCGAATGGAGAATACCAGCAGCTTTCTTATGGCGATGGAACAACAACGGTATCTTTCCACAAGGCAGACGGAACCAAAACAGCACAGGATTCCATGAGTTTTGACAAGAATACAGGAAAGATCCTGAAAAAGACGGATGCCAATGGAATTGAAAGCAGTTACAGTTATGATGATGGAGGAAAAGACGGAGAACAAAATGGCTGGGTAAATGAGTATCTTGTAAGAAAGATCAAAACGGAAGTGGATTATCAGGAGCTGGATGCTGCCGGACTGGTGAAATTTTTGAAAACAAACAAGGAAAAAGAAGAAACATTTACGATCGCCAGTATCGAGTACAATGAAAACGATGATGTCATCTCTGAGACCGAAGAAAACGGAGATATAACAAGCAGTGAGTATGAGGATGAGAAAAATCCATATCTTCCAACAAGCGAAACTACAACGAATGGAAATGACTTTATTTCACAGACTGTTTATGAATATGATCCCAAAGGGAATGTAATATCAGAAACAGATAAAGGCGAAAATAAAAAAGAAGAAACCAAAACAGTTACATCCTATGATGATCACGGACAGCCAACAACAGTCACGACAACAAAGGAAGGAGCTCCTGATTCTGTAGAACAAACGACATATCAGGATACTGTACAGGGAACGACACAGACAACAACAACGACACAGGGAGAAGAGAAAGAGACATCTGTGATAAAAACAGATGCCATGGGACGTGAAACAGAAAATACCAGTAAAGACAGGAAAGGGAATATCTTAAGCAGTACGGAAACATCGTATGATTTCATGGGAAGAGCGATACAGACGAAAGTAACATCCGATGGAGTGACACAGACAGAATCTAAAACATATGATGATAACGGAACGGTGGCAACAGAAACCAGTGCATCAGGAATAAAGACAACGTATCGTTATGATTCACTAAACCGCGTGATCAAAGCAACAGAATCAGCAGACGGGACAGATACCGTCACGGAAACTTCCTATGGATATGAAGATGCACAGATCCATACGTTGAATGGAACGAAAGACTATCAGAATCTGAGCGTTCAGACAACAAAGACCAATGGACGTGTCAGTGAAAAGTCATGGACAGATGCAGCGGGACAGACCGTCAGAAGTTTCAGCCATGGATTATATACGGATCATGTGTTCACCAGTGACGGAAAAGAGATCGCAACGATCAGTCTTGGAACAAAGACTTCCGGAGATGGAAAGATTGCCTTGCAGTTATATGACAAAGAAGGAAAACAGACAGCTGCGATCCAGAATCCAGAGATTACAAAAGGGACTTCTGATGCCACAGTAAAGGTTGGAAACAGTTCCATCTTACAGAAAACAGAGTATGACACAAAGGGAAATGAGACAACAAAAACCGATGGCAATGGAGATCAGATATCTTATGCTTATGATGACCAGAATCGTGTAACCGAGATCACACAGGGAGGACAGAAGACAAAAGTTTCCTATCAGGTGAATTCAGACGGATCAACGACAACAAGCGTTACAGATGCGAATGGACATGTCAAGCAGGAAACAGCCAGTGCATCCGGATCAGTGACAACAACATCGGATCTTGGAGACGGCAGTGAATCCATTACAACAAAGTATACCTATGATGACCGTGGAAATAAGATTTCAGAAGTCTATGCCAACGGGGCGAAAAAGACCTATGAATATAACAGCCGGAATCTTGTTGTAAAAACACAATCTTATGACAAAGAAGGAACAAAAACACTGACCAGCCGGTATCGTTATGATGATAAAGGTCAGCTGTCAGAGATGACAGATTACAGTGTATCATCTGAAACAGAGACGGCATATCGTTATACAGAATATAGTTATGACACAAGAGGAAGGATCACAACGTTTGCAGAGATCAGTCAGAATGCCCAGCCAACGGCAGATGATATCAAAGCCCATCAGATCCGGTATACTTATAATGAGAATGGAAATCTCAGTAAGGTATCCTATCCGACCACCAAAGATGGAATCCAGTCATTATCTTATATTTATGATGAAAACGGATGGCTGCAGGAGATCAAAGGAGAACTGCATTCCAAGGGGCAGACAACAGAGAAAGTCCTCAGAAGTTACAGTTACGATGCGTATGGAAAGGTCAAAGAGATCAAGGACTACAGAAATCGGTTAAAGAACGGTGCTCAGGCAGTTCAAAAAATCTATACCTATGACAGTTTTGACCGTGTCAAAGAGATGACCTACACAGATCTTGAGACAGGCAAAGTGATGGAATCCTACCGCTACAGTTATGACAAGAATTCCAATATCACAGAGAAAACAGAAGTCAACAACTATCCAAAAGAAGAGAAAGACAAAGTCAATGAGACAAAAGCCTATACTTATGATGCACTCGGACGACTGACAAAGACTGTGACAACCGATCATAAGAATGATGACAGGACAAAGACCGTTACCTATACTTATGACAAAGCTGGAAACAGAACCAAAGAAGATGATGGAACCACACAGACAGCGTATACCTATAACGGACTGGATCAGTTACAGACAGCAACAAAAGAAAAAGGAACCGCAGTTGACGAAGTCCGCCAGTACAGCTATGATGCCAATGGAAACCAGACGGATGTCAAAAACACAAAGACAGGACAGACAGAATCCTATACTTATGATGCAGAGAATCGCTTAAGTAAAGTATCTGTCACCGACAAAGACGGAAAGACGGCCGTGATCCAGCAGAACCGTTATAACGGAGACGGACAGAGGATCCAGAAAGTGGAAGGAAGCAAAACAACGAACTATTACTATCAGGACGGAGTAGTTTCCTATACAACCGATGGAGAGAACAGCCAGACATCCCAGAACCTGATCGGAACCGACGGAAATATCCTTGCAACACAGAGATATGGAAGTGACCATACGGACTATCTGTTGTATCATAAAGATATCCAGGGAAGTACCACAAGTCTTGTAAAAGAAGATGGAAGTGCTGATGCAACATACCGGTATACAGACTTTGGAGAGACAACGATCAACGGAGATAACAAAGCAGAGAATGAGGTTTGTTATACTGGAGGAATCTATGATCATAGTACAGGGCTTTATTATCTGAATGCAAGGTATTATAATCCAGAAGATGGACGGTTTGTGACAGAGGATACTTATCGAGGAGAGACTGCTAAACCAGAGACAGGACATTTATATGCTTATTGTGCGAATAATCCGGTGAATTATGTGGATCCTAGTGGACATAAATATGATAAGCATGCTGCTGCAAATTATGCACTTCGTTGGGGAATGAGTTTTAATCCTGAATATGCTAATCATACAGGGCAGGGTGACTGTACTAATTTTGTATCACAATGTGTACATGCAGGTGGTGTTCCGATGCGAAGACCACGTAGTGTATATGCACGTCCTGATATATATAGAACAAATATGTATTGGTATTCAGTAAGATATAAAAATTACAGGAATGCATATAGGTGGAAAGAAACAACTGCTTGGACAACTGTAAAGGGATTTTTTGCACATTGGAAATTTAAGAAAAACACAAAGATTATTAAATGCAAAAATCTAGAAGAATTAAAGAAAAAAGTAGATCTAGGAGATATTGTACAATTACATAGTAGAAAGGAAGGCTGGCATCATTCAATTATAATTTCAGTTAAAGAAAGTTCGAAAATTTGTTATGCAGGGCATTCAAAACGACATAAATGGGCCAATATAAATAAGATAAAAAAAGGTCAAGATAAATATAGAATTATTAGATTCAAATAAAATTGAATTATTGTACGTATTTAGATATTTGGTTCGCTTAAGATAATCAAAAACTAACTAAGAATAAATAACAAATACACTAAGTGAACCAAATATCAATATAAGAATAGTTATATTAAAAAATAAGAAGATGAAAAATCTTAATATTTAAAAAGTGTTGAAATATTTTGAAACGGAGGGCAAGTATGAAAAAACGTAATATTGCAATTTTTTTAATAATCAGTATATTGGTTATTTTAGGGATAGTTAAAAAAATTCAAAATATATATGAATTTCCTTATCTGTATGTGATAAGTGATGATAAAAAATGGAAAGCATATGCATATCCAGCATATGAAGGTGGTCAGTGGACTGGTGAAATGTTTTTTTTAGGAAATAAGGAAGGAGATGTGGGAAAAATTCAGTATTCAGTTAAATACAATGGAAAAGAAAATTATTATAATGGAGAGATTAAACCTACGAAGTACGATATTCATAATACGGAGACAGATGAAAAAATTATAAAAGAAAAAAGAAATAAGGTTTATGAATTATGGGAATTTGCGGAATTTGATGAAAATGAAAATAATAAAATAGAAATAAGAGTTAATTGGAAAGAATCAAATAAACAACATAGTCAAGTATTAAAGTTAAAAATGTATTATGGAAGGACTAATTACATATTAAGAAGAGTAAAAAGATTTTTATTATAATGCAATACCTTTAATATTTTACTTGGCTATATATAAACATGATAACGACAAAGGATATTGGAAAAAACAACAAACAGAGGAGCGAGGAATATGAAAAAAATATGGATCCTGACCCCAAAAGCCGTCTTGCCATGGAAGAATTCTCCGGGGCTACAACGATCTCTGTCTTTCAGGAATTTTATATCGGTCTCCTTTTTTCCAATCTGTCTTCCCTGGTGAAAAATCAGGCAGATGAGGAGATCCAGTCCACCTACAAACGAACGAATCAATACCGTTATCAGGCAAACCGTTCTTTCATTATTGGCCACTTAAAATCGTTGTTTCCTAAAATATTGTGCTGCTTATTGGAACTGTCCGCAATTGACCATTTATATAAGGAAGCCCTTCGGTGTAAATCTCAGATCATACCGGAACGATCATTTCCACGGAAGAAAAATAAAGCGATTGGACGAACGCATTTTAGGAATAAAAAAGTATCTTTTTAATCTTTTGCATTTCAAAAAATAGTATGATTTATATAGCTTTATTAAAGTGTGCCTTCTTTTCAGATTTTGCTTCCTTTTTATTTTTTTAGTTGAAAAATACTTCTACTTTTTTACAAATTTCCTTAAGTTGACCACATTGTATAAGACCCTTGGGGTCAGGCACCCTTAAGAAATTCGAACAAAATACACATTTAATTTGACTCGTGGAGGTGATAGCAAGAAAAAAACTTAGAGCATAGAAGTTGTAGAAAAATTGCAAAAGATAACAAGGCGGTATGGAATTTGAAGCTTATACAATAATGAGGAGTGAGAATATGAAAAAAATATGGATCGTAGCCATGACTATGTGCATTTTGTTAACGGGTTGTGGAAGTAAAAAACAGGTAAAAAAAGCAGATTGGAAAACAGACAAGATCCTTGCAACAACGAGTTATCATCAGCAGACAGGATGGGCAGATTCAATTATAGAAAACAAAAAATATGTTATTTATACAAGAAAAGATCGAAAAATTATTCGATATGACAAAGAAACAGGCGAAAAGAAAAAGCTGTTTCAGTTAGATAAAAAGCAGGATATAGAAGATATGGTGACAGCATTAGAGATATATCAAAATAAGTTATACTATTTAAATGCGAACCGTTTATATGAATCTAACATAGATGGCAGCGATAGAAAACTGGTTGCAGATGCAGATAAACTGAAAGGATTTGAAGATGAAATAAAATGGATCGGAAATTTCCAGCATTATAAAAACAAAATATATCTGGTAATCGGCGGCTCAGATATCTATGAATTAGAAGAAAACAACAAAATAAAACGAATCGTAGAAGGTGCAGTTCAGAGCTGTTTTTATAAAGGAAGTTTATATTATAAAAACTCCTATGATCCAGCAATTTATAAAATGGATCTGAAAACAAAGAAATCAAAACTGGTAAGAGGACAGGAAGCACCAGAAGATGATGATCAATATGATAAGATCATGAAATATAATGATTTTTATATGATTGATGGGAATTTTTACTATGGTGCAATCGTAAATAATGTACCAGAGAAAACTGGACTTTATAAATATAATACAAATGGAAAAGATCAGTTGGAAATAAAAGATAAAAAGGGATATGCTGCATATTCAGCACAAAAAGGTGTGTATATCAATAAGGAAACGGATAAAGACGACGATCTTACATTGATGCTGTATGCTAATAACAAAAAGAAACAGTTACTAGAGAAATTTGATGCTCAAAATGATATGACAATCATAGATGGTTATTTATTGTATTTGGAAGACGAAAGAGAAGATAAAGTGTATAGTATGATAAAATTACCATAGATAAAAGTCATAAATTGAAGGAAAATCAAAAGGCATGGGCATCACAAAGTCAAGAAATTTTGAAATATCTGAAAAAGCATGGAGGTGATAGTAAGAAAAAGGATTCAGAGGGTAGAAGTTGTAAGAAAATTGCAAAAGATAACAAGGCGGTATGGAATTTGGAACTTATACAATAAAAAGAAAGCATTTCTAAAGCAAAATTGGAAAATCCTTTCACAATCCAATACAAGGATGTGATATAAATGATAAGGAAAAGAATATTTCAAGTATTGAAAATTATTTTTGTATTAATAGTAACTCAACTTTCCCAGCTAATATCGCTAAATAAAGCCTGAATAAATGTGGCTTGAGATGCAATCCATTCACTTACTTTACATTTTATAATAGATGTGATATCAGCGGATAATGTTAAAATGTGTTCCACAAACAGAGCCATAAGGCTCCGCAGTGCATTGGTTAGATCCATGTCCTGAATATCATCACAGAACATGAAGAATAATTCGCCATACGTTTTCTGGTCATTTTGGTTTCTTCGGATCCATTCCAGAATAATAAATTTAAGTGCTCGAATAAATTTAAGTGCTCGTAGACCATATGAAGTCAGAAAACAAGGAAAAAGAGATGCAATAAAACACGAAAACGTAGTGAAATCAGAAAAGTAAGTAGAAAAATCATAATAAACCAAATAATATAAAAAATATCAGATTTCATAAGGGCTACGGTACCTTAAGTATGTTACACAGAGAGAAAATCGAGAGCATGGAACGATAATAAAAAGGGAAAAAAGTAAAAAGGGATATTATATGACAGACAATTGGTATTTCTATAAATATGATAGAAATGTAAGAAAAATATTACAAGAATATCCAACTATTTATTCAATGGCTGATTGGATAGATATATATATTTTATATCAGAAAATAAAATTATTCTAAAAACAATCGTACATGAAGAGATATGTTATGGGACAGCCAAGTTATTTAGAAGTTTGAAAACTCAATAGTTAGCTAGATGCTAGTGTTTTACTTCCATCATTTACTAGATGAATGAAAATGCTAATACTACAATTGTAGAGGAGTACAATGAGAGCAAAAAGACGTACCGAACAGGAACAGTATGAGATCATGATGGAATGCAGACAGAGCGGACTTTCTGATCACCAGTGGTGTCTGGAACATGACATCAATCCAGGAACTTTTTTTACTAGGTCTGTCGTTTTCGCAAGCAGGCTTGTGAATTTCCAGAACTAGCAGAAAAAGACAGGTTTCAGGCGATCCATCAGGAAATTGTAAAAATGGAGAGCATTCCAGACCAGTCAACCGATCTTTATGAATAGTCTTCAATGGAACTTCAGATCGGACAGGCTGTTCTTCGGATCAGTAATCAGACCGATTCACGGTTACTGGAACAGACATTAAAACTTATAGGAGCCTTCTTATTTTGTGGAAAGAGTAAGAAGGATGATCCCGCAGTCTTTTGGCTGTGGGATTTTTAAAAAAATATTCTTTTGGTGCAAAGAGATTAATTTTATTGCACAAAAATAAAATTAATGATAAACTGTAAATGAACTGATTATGGTTCATCTGATAATTTATACGTTTATTTAACAAACAAATAATAAGGAATCTCTTACTTCTAGGTGTAAACATAGGTAGGAGAGGAATTATCAAAAAGAAATGAAACGGCAGTAGTGGGAGAAGAGAAATCGCTATTACTTACTGACATGAGGTCACGAACAACGTCGGTATTTCCGACATGTTGGACTCTGTGGAATTACCAACCGTGGATTGAAACAAATAACCAATAAAAACAGTCACATTTCCAAATGTTATGGCAGTGTGACTCTTTTATTGCAATGATATAAAGGAGTCTATTGATAATGTTGCGTACAATCGAAATGTACACAAATGAATATAAAGATACAACAAAAAAGGAAATTCGAAAGAAAAAAGGACAGTTTTTTACACCGGCAGAGGTTTCAATGAGAATGGCTGCTGTAGAAAATAAATATCCGAAGAATCAATTGATAAGGGTATTAGATCCAGGAGCAGGAAACGGTATTTTATCTTTTGCTGTGATTGATAAATTACTAAGAAGTGGGTATAAACGGCTTGATATTACACTGATTGAAACAGATAAAGAGATTTTGCCAGTCTTAGAATATACAATCACCAAAATTAGACAAATCTGTGAATCATATCATGCAGAATGTACTATCCATTATATTGATCAAAATTTCGTGTTATGGGAATCCTCCTGTTTATATGATATCGTCATATGCAATCCTCCATATATGAAAGTAAGAAAAGATTCTATCGAAGCAACGGCAATGAAGGCATATGTATATGGACAGCCTAACCTATATGGATTGTTTATGGCAAAAGCAGTAGAATTATTGCGTGATAATGGACAGTACGTTTTTATTACTCCCCGTTCGTGGACTTCTGGAAAATATTTTACGAAAGTACGGAGCTTCTTACAAAAAGAATTGAACATAAAAGAAATCGACCTTTTTTCAAGTCGTGATGAAGTTTTTCAGGGAGAGAAAGTTCTTCAGGAGACAATGATCTTATATGGAGAAAAAGGACAGATTCAAAATGAGAAAATTAAAATTAATATTCTTAAAGACGGAACTTTAGATACAGGAAACAGTTTTTTGGCAGCAGCAGATCAGATTAAGTTTAAAGGATCAGAACAATATCTGCTTTTACCAGAAAATGAAAATGATCTTAAAATTATAGATATAATGTCTGATATGACAGATTCTTTTGAGTCCAGTGGATATCACTTCAAAACGGGACCCGTTGTAGAATTTCGAAATTTAGGGCATATTCATGCACAAACCCATATATAAAAATTGAGATAAAGACGGGAAAGGTTTATTTGATGATTACTATCAGAAATAGTTCAACTGTGCTTATAGAGGATTATGAAAAAACATAATGACCAAAAAACAGGATAAAAAAATCATGGTATAGGACTTAGAAATGTGCGTGAAATAGTGTGTCGAAATAATGGAAGATTTTCTCTAGAAGGTAATGGAGAAGAAGTATCTGCAAAGGTAATATTAAATTTAAAATCGACCGTTGACGGAGTTATAGTGGAAAATATGCAGAATTATGATATTCTCTTATTAAAGGAGGGTATTTTTTATGATTGCATGTTTGGTTACTAGTAATTCAAAAATCAAAATACAATCGTCAGACTCAAAAAATATCAAAGAAATAACAAAAGTAGACTTAGATGAAATTCTTGCGAGTCATTCTACGGAATGGGTATATATAGGGCGACCATTGAGATGAAGTTGCCCATTGAGGCTAGCGATGATGATGGGATATTGACTAAGAATGGAACAATGATATATGGTAAAGAAGATGATGCAGTAACAATAGGTGTGCAACCGCTAAAAGATGAAACTGGTAATGTTTCTTTTGAGGGAGTAAGGACACTTATTACTATTAATGAATCTACAGCATCTAAAGAATATACTTTTGCTTATGATCTACCAGAGGGATATTCATTGATAACTGCAAAAGATTATTATCGTGATATAATTGACAATGAAGCGGTAAATGAAAATGATTATGATACAGGTGAAGTTTATATTGTTAATAAAGATAACGTAATAGATACAGTTATTGATGCAGCATGGGCTGTTGATGCAAATGGGAATGATGTGGATACCTACTATGTTGTCAACGGAAATATTTTAACACAGGTTGTTAATTTTGATGAAAAAACGACATTTCCTGTTATTGCAGATCCATCTGCATGGAAAATTGCAAAATGTGTAGCTGCAATCGGTTTGATCGTTGCGGGTACAGTTATTGCGGCAGCGAAAGTTGCAAAAGTAGTAAAATACATTAAGACCCTAGGCGGAGTTAAAAAGGCTGCAAAATTGGTTGTGTTGGCTTATGCCGCAGGTGATGCGAAGAAGTATGCTCGGCATATAGGAGGCTCATTTAAAAATCTGTGTGAAATTATACTTGGAATAGATACCATTAAATCGCAATGTAAATTTTAAAAGGAGTTTATGGAATGCTTAGGATTTTAGAGAGTTTTCTATTGTTGGTTTTCGGAATTGGAATTTTATGTGAACAGTATACCCAATATCGAAACAACGTATCTAAAAAGAATTTATTCTTGTTTATAACAGCAATTATATTGATGATTTGTGTTGAAGCGAGGTATGCCTGTGAGAAACAGGTGCTGGAGAAGGCTGTCGTTAACGGCAGCCAAGTAAATGATTTAAAGTATGTGCGATACCATCTTCATTATTTGTAAGTGTTACTTCATCAGCAGCATCTTTTAAAGCATCGCATGCATTTCCCATAGCGACACCATGACCTGCAAACTGGATCATTTCCAGATCATTTTCTGCATCACCAAAAGCAATGACCTCAGATGGATCAATGCCAAGACCTTTGCATACATTGGAAAGACCAGAAGCTTTGCTGGTACCCACAGGAATTGCTTCAATATAATAAGGAGCAGTACGGACAAAAGTGACCTGATCTCTAAATGGCATTCCGATCGTTTCTAAAACATCATAAGTTTTTTGAGGATCGACAGCAGTAAGGATCTTATTTAAATGAAAATCAAGATGTTCTGTCAAGGAAGGAACCTCAACATACTCCATAGAATCATTCAATGCCTCTTCTTTGACGCGATATCCATTCTTGTCTGTGACATAAAGAACTTTCCCATCATCAATGATCGGATTTACAGGATAATCTTTCAAATGTTCTAAAATCTCTATTGCGAGATCATCTGGGATGTACTTATCATATAAAACTTCATTTGTAGTAGTATCTACAACCTTTCCGCCATTGTAAGCAACGAGCATTCCATGATGTTCATTTAGCTTCAATAGATCTCTGGCATGAAAAAGACCAGGGAGAGGACGGCCGGAAGCAAGAGCAATGCGGATTCCCATTTCCTGAGCTTTGATCATGGTATTTAAAGTATCAGAAGTAATCTTGAGTTGGTCGTTATAAAGAGTTCCATCTAAGTCAACGGCGATTAATTTGTATTTCATAAATTGTGTCCTTTCTATATGTTTTAATTCGTTCTTGTTGTTTGGTTCGTCAAAGAATATAAATTGTTTATTTGTGTAGAAATAATTTATATCAGTGACACTTATAACATATTATAACTGGAAAGAAAGTAGGTTGTAAAGTGTCAAAAATGGACGAGGAGTGTATACAACATACAAGCTAAAAATATTTATAAAGATAGAATGAAAATTTATATATTAGAAATTAAGAAAAACTTAAAGAAAAAGTAATTCTTTTGCAACATATACTGTATACAAAAGGAGTATAATGCCAATGATCAGTTTAAGAAGGTTTTTTTGAAATCGTTCAATGATTTTAAACACAGTATGTGAAAAGGAGAACTTTAAAATGATGAGAATAAAAGAAAATTATTATATAAAAAAATATTATGGAGATTTTGTATTACTAAAACGAGCAAAGAATAAAGAAAATTGCAAAAAAGTATTGGAAAAAGTTGGAGTATATGGTACTCTAAGAGAGGTAAAAGAAGCGATCATCAAAGAGATGATCAAAGATGAAGTTAACCATCGTAAGACGGAACCACTTTATAAACTGATTCCTTTGATGCGACAGATGTATAACAGATTTTACGAAGAGAATATGGAGTGTTGTTTCGTCGGATAGTCAGGAAGAACATGTCTTTGTTGGCATATTCGAATAATAAACAACCGAAAGAGCAGAAGGTTTATGGAGTGCCTTCTGCTTTTTCAATTTTAAAAAAAATTTTAAAAATGTTGTAAAAACAACGGATTTCCCAAATCATATCTATTATACTAACGATACAGTAAAGAATATGAGATCAAGAAAAGGAGAATAGATATGATTCGTAGAATTATTGAAATTGATGAAGATAAATGTAATGGATGTGGACTGTGTGCAGATGCATGTCACGAAGATGCGATCGGGATAGTTGATGGAAAGGCAAAATTATTAAGAGATGATTATTGTGACGGCTTAGGAGACTGTCTGCCAAATTGTCCAACAGGAGCGATCAGTTTCGTAGAGCGTGAGGCAGCTGCGTATGACAGAGAAGCGGTAGAAGCAAACATGAAGAAGAAAGCTGAAATGACAGCAAAAGATAAAATAGAAGAAAAGCCGGTATTCCACGGGTGTCCTGGAACAAGAATGAAGATCATGGATCATAAGGCAGAAGAGGTAGCGACAGAGCAGACAGTAACTGTATCTTCTCAGCTGTCTCAGTGGCCGGTGCAGATTAAATTAGTACCTGTTAATGCCCCATATTTTAAGGATGCGAATCTATTGATCGCGGCAGATTGTACAGCGTATGCTTATGGAAATTTTCATCAGGAATTTATCAAAAATAAAGTGACATTGATCGGCTGTCCAAAACTTGATGAAGGAGATTACAGTGAGAAACTGACACAGATCATTGCGAATAATGATATTAAGAGTGTAACGATCGTTAGAATGGAAGTTCCTTGTTGTGGCGGGTTGGAAAATGCGGCGAAGAAAGCGATTCAGGATTCTGGCAAATTCCTTCCATGGCAGGTTCACACAATTTCCATTGATGGAAAGATCTTAGAAGCATAGATGGATCATAAAAGAGAGTTCCGAAAGACGACGGGATTCTCTTTTTTCTTGTATTCCGGCTTTTTGTATGATACACTAATTAATTGATATGTTATGAATACGAAATAAAAATATAAGATAGAAAGAGAAAGGAAATACAGTGTCATGGGATGGAATAAAATTACAATTGATACATTGACATCAGCAGAAGACATGATCAGTTATGAACTTACAGAACTTGGTGCAACTGGTGTGGAAGTTGAAGACCATGTATCATTGACAGAAGAAGAGATGAAAGTCATGTATGTGGATTTATTGCCAGATGATATCGCACCAGACGATGGAAAAGCAAAGATCAGCTGTTATTTTGATGAGAATGAAAATTTAGAGCACATTACAATGCAGATTCAGGCAATGCTTGAAAGACTTCGTGGATTTATGGATATCGGTGCTGGAACAATTTCATTTGATAAGACCAAAGAAGAAGACTGGGTCAATAACTGGAAGAAATTCTTTAAACCGATCCGCCTGGATGAACAGATTGTGATCAAACCAACATGGGAGACATTAGAAGACCAGACAGAAGATACGATCGTTGTAGAGATCGATCCGGGAACAGCATTTGGAACAGGTTCTCATGAGACAACAAAACTTTGTATTGAAGGAATGAAACCATATATTAAGGAAGATACAAAGATTTTGGATGTTGGATGCGGAAGTGGAATTTTGTCGATCATCGGACTGAAACTTGGGGCAGGTCATGCGGTTCTTACAGATATCGATCCACATGCGATCTCAGCTTCTGAGGAGAACTTTGAAGTAAACCATATCAGCAAAGATCAGTTTGAAGTATATCAGGGAAATGTTTTAGATGATAAAGAGTTTGCAGCATCCTTAGGATCAAAATGTTATCCGGTTGTTGTTGCTAATATTTTAGCAGATGTTATCTCACCATTGATCGAGATCGTAGATCAGTTTTTGGCAGAAGATGGTGTTTTTGTAATCTCTGGTATCATTGATACAAAAGAAAAAGAAATCGCAGACAAATTAAATGCATATGGATTTGATGTCATTGAGACAAGAAGAATGAAAGACTGGGTTTCTATGACAGCGAAGATGAGGTAAGAGATGTACCGTTTTTTTATAAAAGAAGAACAGATTCATGACGGAATGATCGAGATTTGTGGAAGTGATGTCAATCATATTAAGAACGTTCTCCGCATGAAAACAGGAGATAAAGTTTATTTAAGTAACGGATCAGATTTAGAATATGAATGCAGCCTTTTGGAATGGACGGACGATACGATCCTTGCGAAGATCGAAGATGTTCATGGCATGGAAACAGAACTCCCAGTAAAGATCACGCTGTATCAGGGACTGCCAAAAGGTGATAAGATGGAGATGATCGTTCAAAAAGCGGTGGAACTTGGAGTGGCAGAGATCGTTCCAATTGCCATGAAACGTTGTGTTGTGAAACTTGATGCAAAGAAGGCAGCAAAGAAGGTAAGCCGTTGGAATACGATCGCATTAAGTGCAGCGAAACAGGCAAAACGAGGGATCATTCCAGAAGTTCGTGAAATGAAAAATTTCAAAGATATTTTAGAAGAAGTAAAAGATACAGAATTCATGCTTGTTCCATATGAAGAGGCAAAAGGAATGCAGGCGTCCAAAGAACTGATCAGTCAGGCAAAAGGGAAGAAATCGATCGGGATCATCATCGGACCAGAAGGCGGCTTTGAAAAGGAAGAGATCGAACAGCTTAAGGCAGCAGGTGGTCAGACAATGAGCCTTGGAAAACGTATCTTAAGAACTGAGACAGCAGGAATGACAGTTTTATCTATTTTGATGTTTACGATAGAAGAATAGAGGGAGAAAGCGACATGATTTATTTTGATAATGCAGCGACAACCTGCGTATTTCCAGAAGTTGTAGAAGCAATGCAGGATGCAATGCAGGTCACATATGGGAATCCATCTGCAAAACATATGAAAGGTATTGAAGCAGAGAATAAAGTAAAAGCTGCACAAGAATTAATTGCGAAGACATTAAGAGCAAAACCAAAAGAAATCTTATTTACATCTGGGGGAACAGAATCAAACAATACAGCGATCATTGGAACAGCAATGGCAAATCGCCGCAAAGGGAAGCACATTATTACGACAAAGGTAGAACATGCTTCTGTATATGAACCAATGTATCATCTGGAAGAAGAAGGATATGAAGTGACATATCTTGATGTAGATTCAGAAGGAATCGTAGATCTTGATCAGTTAGAAGAAAGTATCCGAGAAGATACGATCCTTGTATCCTGCATGATGGTAAATAACGAGATTGGAGCCATTGAACCAATTGAAGAGATCGCAAAGATCATCAAAGCAAAGAATCCGAATACGATTTTCCATGTCGATGCGATTCAGGCATATGGAAAACTTCCGATCGTTCCAAAGAATATGGGAATTGACTTATTATCCACAAGTGGTCATAAGATCCATGGACCAAAAGGAATCGGATTTTTATATATCAAGGAAGGAACGAAGATCTCTCCGATCATTTTCGGAGGCGGACAGCAGAAAGGAATGCGTTCTGGAACGGAAAATGTACCAGGAATCGTAGGATTAGCTGTCGCATGTGAAAAGATGATCGGTAAAAACTATGAAAATGCTGAGAAGATCCGTGAAGTCAAAGAATATTTTCAGGAAAGGATCAAAGAGATTGAGGATATCAAAGACAATTCTGGAAAAGCACCACACGTGGCAAGTATCAGCTTTAAGAAGTTAAGAAGTGAAGTACTGTTACATGCCTTGGAAGACAGAGAAATCTATGTATCTTCAGGATCTGCATGTTCATCGAACAAAAAACAGGCAGTCAGTGGAACATTAAATGCGATCGCATTAAGTGATGAATTTAAAGATGGAACACTTCGTTTCAGTTTCTCAATTGAGAATACAAAAGAAGAAGTTGATGAAACGATCAAAGCATTAAAAGAATTAGTACCAATGCTTCGAAGATTTGTAAGAAAATAAAGACCACAAGAAAAGAAACAGTAAGAAAATAAAGGAGAATACTATGAAAGTAACCGCATTTTTGATCAAATACGGTGAGATTGCCATCAAAGGTAAGAACCGTTATATGTTTGAAGACGCATTAATGAAACAGATCCGCCATGCAATGGCACCCGTTGGGGATTTTAAAGTAAGAAAAGAATCTGGACGTATGTTTGTCGAAGCACAGGATGAGTTCGATTATGATGAAGCTGTGGAAGCACTGCAGAGAGTCTTTGGAATCGTTGGAATCTGTCCAATGATCATCGAAGAAAATAAAGATATGGAACATTTGACAGAGACAGTTATCAAATTTATTGATGAACAGTATCCAGTCAAGGATTTTACATTCAAGGTTCATGCAAGAAGAGGAGATAAACAGTTCCCTCTTGATTCCATGGCGATCAATATGGAAATCGGTGGGCAGTTACTAGATGCATTTGAAGGGATCAAAGTAGATGTGCACCATCCACAGGTAATGGTGAATATCGAAGTGAGAAAATACATCTATATCTATTCTCAGGAAATCAAAGGACCAGGTGGAATGCCAGTCGGAACCAATGGAAAAGCGATGCTTTTATTATCCGGAGGAATCGACAGTCCAGTTGCAGGATATATGATCGCAAAACGTGGAGTACACATCGATGCAACATATTTCCATGCACCACCATACACAAGCGAGAGAGCAAAACAGAAGGTTATAGATCTTGCGAAGATCGTTGCAAAATATGCAGGACCGATTAATTTACATGTTGTAAACTTTACAGACATTCAGTTAGCGATCTATGAGAAATGCCCTCATGAAGAATTAACGATCATCATGAGAAGATATATGATGAAGATCGCAGAACATTTTGCAAATGAAGGTGGAAGCCTTGCACTGATCACTGGTGAAAGTATCGGACAGGTAGCAAGCCAGACGATCCATAACCTTGCAATCACAAATGAAGTATGTAATATGCCAGTATTCAGACCATGTATCGGTATGGATAAACAGGAAATCGTAGATATTGCAGAGAAGATCGGAACATTTGAGACATCCATTCAGCCATTTGAAGACTGTTGTACGATCTTTGTTGCAAAACATCCAGTTACAAAGGGTAATTTAAAGAGAATTAAGAAATCAGAAGAACATCTGGAAGATGTGATTGATGATTTAATGAAAGAAGCCATTGATTCTACAGAGATCATTCATGTAAAATAAATGGCTGAAGCTGAGACAGTATGTCAGAAGCCTCATCAGAATCAAACGAAAGCTCTAAAGGCTTCGAAAGATCGAGGCTTAGCATACTCATCAGTGATTTGGCATCCACGACATAGTCATTGGCAACGATCTCAAACGTGCCAGAGTGCTTGTCAAGGATGTCGACAAACGAGTATAGGTCTTTGATGGAATTTAGTTTGATCAATGCATCATACATGGGATAATACTCCTTCCAATTAACAAGGATAGTGTACTCGTATTTGTCATAAAAGTCAACAAGAAAGGAATCGTATGAATTTACAAGGAAAAAGAGCGGCCATTGTAACTCTTGGCTGCAAAGTAAATCAATATGAAACGGATGCCATGTATGGAATGCTTAAGGAAGCAGGCGTTATGATGGTCGATCCGAAAGAAGCAGCAGATATCTACATTGTGAATACATGTTCTGTGACAAATATGGCAGAACGTAAATCAAGACAGATGCTTCACCGTGCAAAGAAGAAGAATCCAGATGTTGTTGTAGTAGCAGTTGGATGTTATGCTCAAGTTGGAAAAGAAGAATTATCAAAAGATACAAATATTGATCTGATCATTGGGAATAATAAAAAGAAAGACTTAATCCATATTTTAGAAGAGCATATGGGAGAGAAGGAATCAGCCGCAGAATCGATCGAGGTTATTGATATTGCGCATGATCAGGAATATGAATCTTTGCATGTGGAACAATTAAAAGAACATACCAGAGCATATATTAAAGTACAAGATGGATGCAATCAGTTTTGTTCTTACTGCATTATCCCTTATGCAAGAGGAAGAGTCAGAAGCCGTAAGATGGAAGAAGTGTTAGAAGAGATCACGAATCTGACAAAACATGGATGTCAGGAATTTGTGATCACAGGAATTCATGTTACATCGTATGGAAAAGATTTGGGAGATGTTACGCTGATCGATCTGTTAGAAGAGATCGCCAAGATCCCGGAAGTTAAGAGAATCCGTTTGGGATCTCTGGAACCTGGATTTATCACAAAGGATACATTGGACCGCCTTTCTAAGATGGAAAGTTTTTGTCCACATTTCCATCTGTCCCTGCAGAGTGGATGTGATTCTGTCTTAAAACGAATGAACCGTAAGTATACAACACAAGATATCAGAGAGAAATGTAAGGCAATTCGTGAACATTTCCAATATCCAGCATTGACAACAGATATTATCGTAGGTTTTCCAGGAGAGACAGAAGAAGAATTTGAAGAGACAAGAAAATTTTTAGAAGAGATCGATCTCTATGAAATGCATGTGTTCAAATATTCCATTCGAAAGGGAACGAAGGCAGCAGATATGAAGCCACAGATCAATGATCAGATTAAGGCAAAACGAAGTAATGTCTTATTAGAAATGTCAAAACAACACCAGAAGGAATTTGAGACAAAACAGCTAGGGATGGTCAAAGAAGTACTGATCGAAGAAAAGATGCATGGAAAAGATCATTATTATACAGGGCATACAAAGGAGTATATAAAAGTTGCACTTTACAGTGAAGAACCATTGGAAAATAAGATCGTGAAAGTAAAGCTAAGACAGATCTTAGATGATGGATATGTATTGGCAGAGTGTTAAACAGATGTGAAATTTTATGATTTCCATTGCTATTTCATACATTTTATATTAAAATGGTTAATAAATGAAAGGGACGTGATAATTATGGATAATAATCAAACACAACATTTTTCCGTTGTTAGAGAGGAACTGGATGTACACATGATCTTAGAGCGTGTATATGAGGCACTGCAGGAGAAAGGATATAACCCTGTCAATCAGATGGTAGGATATATTATGTCTGGAGATCCAACATACATTACCAGTCATAACAATGCAAGAAGCATCATCAATAAAGTCGAGCGTGACGATATCATTGAAGCACTGCTTGAGAACTATATTGAGACAAGATTAAAGTAGAGACCGTGGTATTATGAGAAGGATATTAGGGTTAGATTATGGGACGAAGACAGTCGGAGTGGCGTTAAGTGATGAGCTTCATATTACAGCACAGCCATTAGAGACGATCACAAGGAAAGATGCGAATAAGTTAAGAAAGACTTACGCAAGGATCGAAGAACTTGTGAAAGAATATAATGTTGAGAAGATTGTTTTAGGTCTCCCAAAGAATATGAATAATACAGTAGGTGAGCGCGGAGAAGATACTTTATCTTTCCGCGATGCCTTAGTGCGTCGTACAGGATTAGAAGTGATCTTGTGGGATGAGCGACTGACAACAGTAGCATCAGAGAAAGTTCTGATGGAAAGCGGTGTAAGACGCGAAAACAGAAAGAAAGTGATCGATCAGATCGCGGCGTCTATGATTTTACAGGGATATTTAGATTCCCTATAGGAGGAACAGACAATGAGCAAGAAAGACAGCAAGATTCTTTTTCTGGATGACGATGGCCAGGAAATCGAATTTAATGTCATAGAACAGACAACGATCGCAGGTCAGACTTACCTTTTGGTAGAAGACTGCGAAGCATCAAGTGAAGATGAGAGCGTTGTATTGATCATGAAAGAAGTGCAGTTAGAGGATGACTATGTATCCTATGAGATCGTTGAGGACGATAAAGAACTGGATATGATCTCAGATATTTTTAACGCACTGTTAGATGGACTTGAAGTGAGTTTATAAAATATATAAGAGTGTTTAAAACAATGGATTGTCAGACCTACGTAGATATGGAGGAAGAAAGTTGAAAGACAATCAAGTAAGACAGCAGGCAAGACCAAAACGAAATAATTATTATGCAAATGATAACAAGAAATCATACAATAAGAATAATTATCAGGCAAGGGGAAGAAGACCAATGCCTAGAAGAAAGCCTAGCTCAGTAAAGATCATTCCACTTGGCGGACTCGGTCAGATCGGAATGAACATCACAGCATTTGAATGCAATAACCAGATTTTGATCGTGGACTGTGGACTTGCGTTCCCAGATGAGGATATGTTAGGAATTGATTTAGTTATTCCAGATATCACATATTTAAAGGACAATGCAAGCAAGATTCGTGGACTGGTTATCACTCATGGTCATGAGGACCATATTGGAGCGATTCCTTATTTCGAGAAGGAATTGAACGTACCGATCTATGCGACAAAACTTACCATGGCATTGATCGAGAACAAATTAAAAGAGCACGGTATTTTAAATAACGTGGAGCGCCATGTTGTGACACATGGTGACAAAGTAAAACTTGGAATCTTTAATGTAGAATTTATTAAGACAAATCACAGTATTGCAGATGCAGCAGCACTTGCGATCACAACACCAGCAGGTGTGATCGTGCATACGGGTGACTTTAAGATCGACCATACGCCATTATTTGGGGAAGCGATCGATCTTGCAAGATTCGCAGAACTTGGAAGTAAGGGAGTTCTGGCATTGATGGCAGATAGTACGAATGTAGAACGACAAGGCTATACACCATCAGAGAAGAATGTAGGAAAACGTCTGGACAATCTGTTCGCAGAACATTTAAAAGGACGTATGATCATTGCAACATTTGCATCGAACGTGGATCGTGTACAGCATATCATCAATTCTGCACATAAGTACGGAAGAAAAGTTGCAGTAGAAGGACGAAGCATGGTAAATATCATTGCGACAGCGTCCGAATTAGGATACATCAAGATTCCAAAGAACACATTAATAGAAACTGATCAGATTAAGAATTATCCTGACGATCAGATTGTTTTAATCACAACGGGAAGCCAGGGAGAGACAATGGCAGCATTATCCCGTATGGCAAACTCAACTCACAGAAAAGTATCCATCGTACCAAGTGATACGATCATATTCAGCTCAAGTCCAATTCCTGGAAATGAGAAGAACATTTCAAAGATCATGAATGAGCTGGCATTAAAAGGTGCACAGATCGTATTTGAAGATACACATGTTTCCGGTCATGCATGCCGTGAAGAATTAAGACTTATTTATGCACTGACGAAGCCGAAGTATGCAATCCCTGTTCATGGAGAATACCGTCATCTGATGCGTCATCGTGAACTTGCCATCGAGATGGGAATTCCAAAGGAGAATGCATTTGTATTGGCAGAAGGTGATGTTCTGGAGCTCAATAAGAGACAAGGAAAGATCGCTGGAAAAGTACAGGCAGGAGGAATCCTCGTTGATGGACTTGGTGTCGGAGATGTTGGTAACATCGTATTGAATGACCGTAAGTTACTGTCTCAGAATGGATTGATCATTGCAACAGTTACTCTGCAGAAACATGGCAATATGATCCTGGCAGGTCCAGATATCGTATCTCGTGGATTTGTATATGTCAGAGAATCAGAATCTTTGATGGAGGGTGCAAGAGATGTTGCAAGAGATGCGGTAGAGGAATGCTTAGAACGTAATATCACAGACTGGGCAAGGATCAAGACGAAGATCAAAGACGAGCTTAGTAATTACATTTGGAAGAAGACAAAGCGTAATCCAATGATCTTGCCGATCATTACAGAGGTTTAAGATGAGTCTTTCAGAAGAGAAGAAGTTTTTTCATTCCGAAGGATGGCAACTGTTTTTTAGGACATTAAGCAGAGTATTTTTAATCTGTGCGATCTTCTGTATTTTCTATGGGGCGTATTTTGTGGCAGAACAGACATTTTCGAATCAGCCATATAATGCGCAAAGCCATAAGAAAGTAACGGTCATTGTTACACAGAATGAGTCAGATGAGAAAGTTGCCGAAACCCTTGTTTCAAAGAAGCTGATCTATGGAAAGACTAGATTTGTGATCCGCAAATATTTTTCAAAATACAAAGATAAGTCGTTTATTTCAGGGACATATGAATTTACACAGTCTCAGGGAATGGATGACATTATGGGTATTTTATGCGGAGATCATGTATCAGAGGAGATCATACAATGATAGTGGATTTAAATATCACAGAATATATCCGCTCATTGATGAAAGAAGAGAAGAACGATTTAAGCCATATTGAATCAGAGGCCAGAGTCAATCATGTTCCGATCGTCAAACCAGAGACGAAGGAACTCTTAAGGACTCTGGTCCTTTTAAAGAAACCGATGAAGATCTTAGAAGTTGGAGCAGCAGTGGGATTTTCTTCTCTTTATATGAACAGTTACCAGCCGGAAGGCGGAACGATCATCACGATTGAGCGAAATGAAAAAAGAATCAAGAAAGCAAAAGAGAACATCAAAAATCAGGGAAAAGAAGAACAGATCACCTTACTAGAAGGAGATGCGATCGAGATCTTAAAAGGACTTGATGGAAGTTTTGACCTTATTTTTGTAGATGCAGCCAAAGGACAGTATATTCATTTCCTTGATGATGTACTAAGACTTCTGGCACCAGAAGGTGTGCTGGTTTCAGATAACGTACTTCAAGACGGAGACGTTGCCAGATCACGTTATGCGATCGAGCGAAGAGACCGCACCATTCATAAACGAATGAGAGACTATTTATATACGATCAAGAATCACCCACAGTTAGAGACAACGATCCTTCCGGTAGGTGATGGCGTAGCAATCAGTATCAAGATGGGAGAAAGTAATGAGAGACGTTGAATTATTAATTCCGGCAAGTAACTTGGAAGTATTAGAAGTTGCTGTGTTATATGGAGCAGATGCCGTTTATATCGGTGGAGAGATGTATGGACTACGTGCCAAAGCAAAGAATTTCTCCATGGAAGATGTTAAAGAAGGAATCGAATTTGCACATAAACACGGAGTGAAAGTTTATATCACTGCTAATATCGTGGCACACAACGAAGATTTAGAAGGAATCCGCAAATATTTTGAAGAATTAAAAGAGATCAAACCAGATGCACTGATCATCTCAGATCCTGGAGTTTTTATGATCGCAAAAGAAGTTTGTCCAGACATTGACCGCCACATCAGTACACAGGCAAACAGTACCAACTATGCAACATACAAGTTCTGGTATGATCAGGGAGCAAGCCGTGTCGTATCTGCAAGAGAATTATCTCTGGAAGAGATCAAAGATATCCGTGCTCATATCCCAGATGATATGGAAATCGAATCATTTATTCATGGTGCTATGTGTATCTCTCATTCCGGAAGATGCCTGTTAAGTAACTACTTCACAGGAAGAAATGCAAATAGCGGAGAATGCACACATCCTTGCAGATGGAAATACTCTGTGATGGAACAGACAAGACCAGGAGAATATATGCCAGTGTATGAAAATGAACGTGGAACATATATATTCAACTCCAAAGACTTGAATATGATCGAATATATCGATCAGATCTTAGATGCGGGAATCGACAGCTTGAAGATCGAAGGACGTATGAAGACAGCTCTTTATGTAGCAACGGTTGCAAGAACTTACAGAAAAGCGATCGATGACTGCAAGGAATCCGTAGAAAAATACAGAGCAAATATGGATTACTACAAAGAAGAGATCGCAAAATGCACATACCGTCAGTTTACAACAGGATTTTATTTTGGAAAGACAGACGAAACTTCTCAGATATATGACAGCAATACGTATATTAAGAATTGCACATACATCGGAATCGTTCAGGGGCATAATGACAAAGGATACGCACTCTTAGAACAGAAGAATAAATTCTCTGTCGGAGAGACGATCGAAGTTATGATTCCAGATGGAACAAACAAAGAAGTTATAGTGAAAGCAATCGAAGATGAAGACGGAAGACCAATGGAATCCGCCCCACATCCAAAACAGATGATCTATGTTGATTTTGGAGAAGAGATCAAAGAAGGATATCTGCTTCGAAGAAGAGAAGAAGTCGAAGAAGAGAATTAAGATAAGATCGGCAAAAATTTCAGAATAGAAATGGAAAAGCACTTTTCTAAGCAAAGTATCATAGTATGATAAAAAGGCTTAGAAGGGTGCTTTTCTTTTGCAAGAGTTTTTACAACCTTTATTACCAGAGGAAGAACGTCATTATCTGATCCTAAGCCGCCAGGGAGACATGAATGCGAGAAATCTGTTAGTGGAACACAACCTTCGTTTGGTTGCACATATCGTAAAGAAATATCATAATCTGGACAGGGAAAAAGAAGATATGATCTCGATCGGTGTGATCGGGCTGATCAAAGCGATCAATACGTATGATATCAGCAAAGGCCACCGGCTTGTCACGTATGCTGCAAGATGCATTGAAAATGAATTATTGATGATGCTTCGTCAGGAAAAGAAAACATCAAAGAACACATCCCTTTATGAGCCGATCGGGATAGATAAAGAAGGAAATGAGATCCATCTGTTAGATATTCTAGGAACGCAGGAAACGGATTTGATCAAAAAGATCGAGCAGAAAGAAAATATCAAAAAAATCTATGAAGAATTAGAGAAAATGGAGATGAATAAGGAAAAGAAAACACTGATCATGCGTTATGGACTTTATGGAAGAGAACCAATGACACAAAAAGAAGTAGCAAAAAAACTTCATATTTCAAGATCTTATGTAAGCAGGATTGAAAAGAAAGCACTGATGTTATTAAAAAGTAAAATAAAGACATGACACACTTATATCTTAGATATTAAGAGAAAATGGTAGCTTTTCTTTTATTAATTTAATAAAGTGAAAAAATCTTCACTATACAAAGAAAATAATCATAAAAATCTTCGAAAACAAAGATGTCATATCAAAAAGTGAAAAATTTTTCATATCATTTCACCCACAAAACAGGTAATATAATTGCATACAAAACACACGGACCGATAAGGAGGATAAAAATATGGACGCAATGAAAATCGCAAATAGTATCCCAATGTGGCTTGCCTGTGCACTTCCAGTGGCATTTGTCATCTTACAGGCAGTCTTATTCGCAAGGGGTGCTTACAAATCAGGAAAGAAACTAGGACTTAACGATAAACAGATGAAAAAAGCAATGAAAAGCAGTGCGGTAACATCGATCGGACCATCCATCGTTGTATTAAGTGCGATGCTTTCTCTGTTAGTATCTGTAGGGGGACCAATCGGATGGATGAGATTATCTATGATCGGTTCCGTTATGTTTGAATCTATCGCAGCAGGACTTGGAACATCTGCTGTCGGGGTACAGCTTGGAACGGACACATTAACACCAGAAGCTTTAGGAATGGCAGTCTGGACCATGATCCTTTGCTCTATCGGATGGGCGTTATTCGCAACATTCTCTGCAAATAAGATGGATAAGATCGAAAAGAAAGTTTCCAGAGGAAATACAGGAACACTGACAACGATTGCTTCTTGTGCGATCATCGGTGTATTCTCAGCAATGTGCGCAAGCCATTTATCCAAACCATTTTATTCTATGATGATGAAAGCAGACCAGATCACAATGAGCGGAGCATGGAAGAATGCCTTAGCATGTGTGCTTGGAGCCGTGATCATGTTTGTACTTACCAAAGTTGCAAATAAAAAAGAGATCGGATGGTTAAAAGAATGGTCCCTGACGATCACAATTCTTGGAGCTATGATCATTACAGCATTAGTTTAAGCAGGAGGAAGATACGATGAACAATCAGGATTATTATAATAAAGAATATGTACCACAAGTCAATAAGATCGGTAAGATCACAGGATACCTTGGAGTTCTTCTTTCCTTTACTCCAGCACTTGTATTAGCTGTTGTCTATGGAATCTTACCAAAACCAGCTGCATTATTAACCGCATTTATCAGCGGAGCCAGTGCCTTTGGAGTGTTATGGTTTGTAGAACCGATCTCTTACTTTCCAGTCGTCGGAGCCGCTGGAACTTATATGGCATTCTTATCAGGAAATATCTCTAACATGAGAATCCCATGTGCAAGTATGGCACAGGTGGCAGCAGATGTAGAACCAGGAACAGAAAAAGGATCTGTTGTTGCAACCCTTGGAATGGCAGTATCTATCGTGATCAACGTATCTGTTCTTACAATTGGAGCAATCCTTGGAACTTCTGTATTATCCATGCTTCCAGATACGATCAAAGCCGCATTAAACTACTTGCTGCCAGCTTTATTTGGAGCTTTATTAGTACAATTTGGAATGAAAATGAAAAAACACAGCGTCATTATGGTTGTATTTGCGATCATCTTATATTTTATGATCGGAATGGGATACTTTAACTGGTTACCAGGGGCATCCAATTGGCTTGGAACCTTAGGATGTGTATTCGTAAGTATTGCTGTTGGAATGGCGACATTAAAGAATACAACAAAGGAATAGAAAGCAGGGGATAAAATGATCAAACAGGACGTTTATGATGAAGTGCAAGGGTTAGATCCGTTGTGTCAGGAAATCTGTCATACTTTATGGAATCACCCAGAACTATCTGGAAATGAAAGAGAATCCGCCAATTTCTTAAGAAAAATCTTGAGTGAAGAAGGATTTACGATTGAGAACAATGAACATTTAGAACATGCGTTTATTGCAGAATACGGAAAAGGGAAACCAGTTATCGCAATTCTTGGAGAATACGATGCACTTCCTGGATTATCACAAAAAGCAGATATTAAAAAAGAAATGGTATCCGAAGATGGTGTCGGACACGGATGTGGGCACCATATGTTAGGTGCCGCAGCTACAACTGCAGTCATTGCGATTAAACGTTTCTTAGAAAAAGGGAAACAAAAAGGAACAGTCAGATTCTATGGATGCCCAGAAGAAGAACTGTTAAGTGGAAAGGTAAAGATGGCATATCATCATATGTTTGATGGATGTGATGCAGCAGTGAGCTGGCATCCATCTGATACAAACATGGCACATGATCAAGCATATCTTGCGAATGCATCTGCACATTTTTATTTCCATGGAGTATCATCACATGCAGCATTTGCTCCGGAACAGGGAAGAAGTGCTTTAGACGCCGTGGAATTAATGAATGTTGGAGCAAACTATTTAAGAGAACATGTCATTGACCGTACAAGAATTCATTATTCTACAGACAGCGGTGGATTTGCACCCAATATCGTGCCAGACCAAGCAAGTGCATGGTATTTTGTCAGAGCGCCACATATGAAGGATGTCAAAAGCACAATGGAACGCTTAAAGAAAGTAGCCCAAGGTGCAGCGATGATGACAGAGACGACAGTGGATATTGAAATGGGATGTGGATGCTGTGAGTTATCCAAAAACGAAGCATTTGCAGACCTTGCATATGCGAACCTGATTGAAGCAGATGGACCCAAATACACAAAAGAAGAACTACGATTTGCAAAAGAGTTGCAGAAAACCGTGGAACAAGGTATCATAGAGAAAGGAAAAAATCTTCACCAAGTTTATGATGAAGCAATGATCTTAGGTGTTTCGCCAAGAGATAAATGGAAAGAAGCAGAACTAAGTGCATCTTCTGATACAGGAGATGTCAGCAGGATCATGCCAACCTGTCTGTTTACAACTGCATGTTGGCCAATCGGATGCTCTCCACATACATGGCAGGCAACCGCAAGCGGAGGGACTTCCATCGGAGATAAAGGAGCCTTATATGCATCTAAAGTGGCAGCAGGAATCGTATATGATCTCTTTACAAAACCACAGGTCTTAGCGAAGATTACAAAAGAATTTAGGGAACGAAATAAAGAACCATACACACCGATGTATGAAGAATGATCGATATGCAAAGAAGCATCCGGTTCCTATGAGCAGTAGGAATCGGATTTTTTCTTATATATATGGATGTTTGATAGAAGATGAATGATTTATAGAAAAAACACGATAAAATGGAGGAAATAAAGAATGGGAATCGCTGTCAAGGAACTACTGACACTAGAATACTTTAAAGACTATTACGTGATCGCAGGGAAATCAGGCTTACACAAAGAGATTCAGGGAACAACCCTCCTTGAAGCACCCGATGCCTTGCGCTGGGCAAAAGGAAAAGAGCTGGTCCTTTCCTCAGGATATGTATTAGCTCAGGAACCAGACTGCCTCGAAGAAGCATTTAAGTCAGGAAGCATGCAGGGAACCTCTGCCATGATGATCAAACGAGGCCGATATCTTGACGAGATACCACAGCGATTAATAGATTTGTTTGACCAATACGAGATTCCACTGATCAGTATGCCATTTTCTGTTCCATGGATGGAATTGATGAGTCAGATCAATACCGCAGTGATGAACCGAACGATCCGAAGATTCAAAGTCCACAGCAATAATCATCTGCAAGTATCGGATCAATCCTACAAAGTCCAGAAGATCAATAAGATTCTAAGAGCCGTAGAAGTCGAGATGAAATTTCCGGCATTTATCTATGATCTTGCCGAAGAAAAAAGCTACTACAGTTCCCCGGATTTTAAACGAATCACAGAATCCTTCGGATTATCCGAAAGCGATTACTGGGAACCATCAATGCCCTATACGAAACATACATTATGCGATTACATCAATATGGCAAGGATCCGCCTGATCAATCCTGGCAATTTAGAAGGACCACGTGTCAGCTGGATCATTATTCCGATCGTCATGGAAGATATCGTGCAGGCATATTTTGTCGTAATGGAATCCAGAGAATTTATCGATTACTACGATGAATTTGCCATCCGTATCGCATTTTTAACATTGCAAGGAGTCTACGAACAGATTATGATCGCAGAAAATATGGGAAATATCGGATTTGAGAACTTCATTCATTTAGCCCTCGATTACACAGAAAAAGATGCCAAGAAACTCTTTTATCAGGCAAATATCCAAGGAATTTCCGTAAATACAGCTTATCAATACATTGTATTTCACCAATGCAATGAAGGATACAACGCACGAAATGAAAGAAACACATTTTTGGAAGCCTTCCAGCAAAGCAAGTTAGGGAAGATCGGAAAGATTGCCTTTCTGGATGAAAATGATGGCTTGATCTTATTAGAAGCAGAAAAGATCCACAACAGCACACCCTGGACCAAAGACACAACAACGGAACTATTAAAAGAATTCCAGAGATACATCGGATTAAAATTTGCCGATATGAAACTGGAATTTGGAATCTGTCAGGAAGAAAAGACACTGTTAGAAGTCAGAGAATGTGTCAAGAAATGCCAGAAAGTATTAAAGATGGGAAGCATTATCTTCCCTGAAAAGGATATCTGGGAATACGAAATGTTAGGACCTTTAACATGGATTGAGATTCCTGAGAATGAGTTAAAAGAGATGTTAAGGAAATATCGGGAGTTGATGGAAGAAGAGAAGAATATTGAGTTGTTAAAGACATTAAAGATTTATCTGGAAAATAATATGAACTACAGTGTGACCGCGGAGAAGATGTATGTGCATATTAATACGATAAGAAAGAGAATTGATAAAGTGAATGATCTGGTGAAGATTGATTGGGAGGATCATGTGGATCGATTGAAGATGGAGATTTTATTGCAGTTTTTGGGATTGGAGGAGTGAAAATATTAATTTTTGTTGAGGAAGTATCGCACTTGCGATATAATAAAAATAAGAGGTGATACAATGAAAAAAAGATTATATCATGGATCGCAATTTATCATACAAAAACCAGAATACGGAAAAGGTAAAAAAGAGAAAGCAGATATTAATGAATTATTCATCTTGGATATTATGAGAGAGGGAATAAAAAATGGAGATGCACGCTTATTCTGAGGACTATTTGTTAACAGCACAAAGAATTCTAGGAGATATGTTAGACTATGCAGTAAATGAATATGAATTTGACCCAGACGAGTTTTATAAAATGTTTTTAGTATCCGATGTATCCAGACAATTTCAAGAAGGAAATCCAACATATATAGCAGGAAAAAATGGCTGTGAAATGGTAAAAGAAGTGATAAGATCAGCAGGACTTATAATGGAAGAAATTCCAGATGAAATGTATTTGGATAAATCTCCAGAATATTGGGCTGGCTGGGCATTGGCGTATTATCAATGGTATACAGCAAGACCGTTTATGAAGATATACAAAGTAGTAACGATAGAAGATCTTTTAAAAATGTACTCCGTATATCATGAAATGGATATTATGAAATTCGTAGAAGCAATCAATGAAAAATGGGATTAATATTATACAGAAACAAATTTAAAACGTTTACGTAAAATTGTAGGATTGTCACAAAGAGAACTTGCAGATTTGTCCGGTGTTGCACTGAGACAGATTCAATTATTTGAGCAAAAAAAACGAAATATTAATCACACAAGAGCGATTGATGTATTGAAGATTGGGAAAGTTTTAGGATGTAAATCGGAAGACTTGTTAGAGATATAAAGTAAAACATTATTTCAAATATTTAAAAAAAAAGAATTTTAAATCAAAATAGTTATTGACAAATAACTGATTAAAAATATAATGAAAATAAGTATTTAAATTATCTAGATAAAGATGATTCAGGTGTTACAGGAATGACAGAAAATCTATGATGAAATAAAATTATATCAAGGAAGCAATAAATATATTTTATAAATAAGGAGGGACAATCAAATGAAAAAAAGATTACTATGTTTTATCACTCTGCTAACAGCAACGATCAGTGCAATCACACTCACGAACAATGTGAAAGCAGCAACCAAATGGAACACAAGTAAATCAGTCACGAAAGAAGAAAATGGTATCAAGTATTCTGCATATTTGACAGAAGACGGCAAAGAAAGCTGGATCTATCAGATTAAATTAAGCAAAAAGATCACAAAATTAACATTGCCAAAAGAGATTAATCAGGCAAAACTTACCAGAGTAGGATTTGGAAAAGAATTATATAATAAAGGTGAGGATGAGGATGCTTATCAAAATCTGTTTGGAGATACCATTGAACCATGGCATAACTGTTATGGAGATCTGTCAAATGATGATAAGAACAAACAGACCATTGAAACAGTAGCAATTCCAGGTACAGTAAATCAGTTGGAGATAGCAACATTTAGTGGTATGAAAAAACTAAAAAGTGTCGTGATTCCAGAACAGACAGCAAGTGTACCAGCATATACTTTCGCAAAATGCAGTGCATTATCTAAAGTAACATTTTCAAAAAATATGAACGAAATAGACAGCACAGCGTTTGTAAAGAGCAATCAGGTAAAAACATTCAGTTGTCCAAAAGCAAATAAAACATTTGCGGTGAAAAAAGGTATGTTGACAACAAGATCCGGAAAAACATTAGTACTTGTTCCAAACAAGATGAAAAAGCTTACAATTCCATCATCTGTAAAAGAAATCAAGGCAAATGCCCTAAATGGATCACAGGCAACAAGTATTGTAATTCCAAAGTCAGTAAAGAAGATCGGTGCCAAAGCATTAGAAAGCAAGAAGATTACAAAAGTAAGCTTAAGCAGTAAAAATAAGACTTACAAGATGGCAAATAACTGCATCTATCGTAAATCCAATGGAACATTAACAGCAGTGCTTGTTAAGACAAAGAAGATCACAATTCCATCCAAAGTAAAAGTGATTGATGATACAGTTTCTGTGATGGGCAAGATTGGCACGAAGAATCAGGTACATATTCCAAAATCTGTGAAGAAAGTCGTAGAAGATTGGATGTTCTTTGGAGATAGTGCTACCGTATATTTCCACGGAACAAAACCACCAGTGATCGTGAGCAAATTCAAAGGAAATGAATTCACAGCTCTTCCAATCTTTAATAAAGTCTATGTGCCAAAGAAAGCAAAGAAGACATACATTAAATGGGCAAAAGACAGAGATGGATTAAAGTGGAATAATCTGCATACATTTTAAATAAGAAAACAATAATAGCAAAGAGATACATGGAAAAAGAAAGATGCCAAAACTACAATGGCATCTTTTTTTGACTTAGGAAAGAAAAGCATGGGAAGATTTCTGGATTGCCACAAAGAGAACTTGCAGATTTGTCTGGTGTTACACGAAGTAACGATTAAAACTTAAGTTGACAAATGCAGATATACAATGTTATCATAACATTAACTAAAGAAATAGTTTATAAAATGATATAAAGTGAGAAAACAAATGGAACAATTAACAAGTGTAGAAGAAATGATCATGAAATGTATTTGGAATTATGGAAAAGAAATGCCGTTTTTGCAGTTAGGAAAAGAATTGAAAGAAAAATATGATAAAGAATATAAGAGAACGAGTATCCGAACATATCTCTTTCGTTTAGAAGAAAAAGGATATCTCAAAGTAGAAGTAAGAAAAAGAAGAGCATATATCAATGTAATCATCGACAAAGAAAGTTATAAAAAGGAAAAAGCAGGAGAAATATTGGAAGAGTGGTTTGATGGTTCAGCCAAAGAATTATTAAGTGCAATCAGTGGGAATATTAAGAAAGATGATACAGAAGAATTGAAAGGCATTTTAGATGGTTTTGATTTTAAATAGAGTAGTAATACAAAGTTTTGTATGGTTCATATTAGCGACATTTCTTGGAACGGTCATATATCTTTTTTGGAAATTTGTAGGAAAATTTGTTGAAAAATGTGGCTATGTCGATATTAATTATTTCATATGGAAAATAGTGATCTTATCATTTGTAATACCATTTTCTTTTATGTATATAAAGAAAATAGAAAAAATAGGAATGTATGGATTTGATTTTTATAATACAAAATTAATTGTGTTTACAACTAATTTTTTGATATGTATCTGGTTTGTGATATTTATGATCAAGATCATAAAGTTTGTTTATCAATATATAAATATATATCAGGCAATGAAAATGAAAGGGAAAACGGATGATCAAATCCAAGAGAAAGCCGAAATTATAGCAAAAAAGATAGGAGTAAAAAGAAACATTCAAGTTGTCATATTAGATCAGATAAAAATACCAATGTCGTATGGAGTTTTAAAAGCAAAGATATTGCTGCCAAACAGAGTTTATAGGGAAAAAGAATTGAAATACATATTATACCATGAATTAACACATCACAAGCATAAGGATTTGCTGTGGAAGTTATTAGAAAATATTATTCATTGTATGTATTGGTTCCATCCTTGTTTTAAAGATATATTATATCAGATAGACCAATGGAGAGAAACACATTGTGACATGGAAGTTAGTCGATATATTAGCAGTATGAAGGAATATTTTTCAACGATTATACAAATTGCAGTGGAAGAGAGAAACAATAATGCATATATGGTTGGATTATGTGAAGGCGCACAATTGCTTGTAGTGAGAATGCAGAGAATGGAAATATACTTGGAAAAGAAACCATTAAGAAGAACTGTTACAGTAATAATAGGAATGTTAGTGATTACGCTTAGTTCGGTTACTGTTATAGCATCAACCAAAGGATTTGCGAATGGATATGAATGGGTAGCAAATAAAACAGCAAGTAAAGAAGCGGAAGTTATTGTTAACAAAAAAGATTATATCGAAAAGCAAAGACAATATAATCAGAATAAAAAAATAGTAACTAAAGAAGAAATATTAAAGCCAGGAACAATGGAACCTATAGTTTGGGATGTTCCGTCGCAACAAAGGGTACAGACAAAGAGATTTTATTTAGAAAAAGGGGATGATATAAATATAACGATTAGTGTAGAAACAGAAGATGATCATGAGGAAACAGAAGTAGAAATAGGAATGTTGGAGAATGATCAAAAAGAACAGTATGTAGAAAAGGGCAGCGAATTTGATCATATATTTAAAATTAATAAGGATGGATATTACCAGTTGTATATGGAAAACAAAAGTAAGGACAAAGTTACTTTTGCAGGAGCGTATTCTGTACATGAGAAAGATGAGGAGGAATAATTAGATGAAAATAAAAACAATATTATTAGTTTGTGTATTAGTAATGGCAACAAATTCTATGGTATATGCAAATGAAGAAGAAGGTAATGAAAAAATATATTATTCAGAAAATATTGTAGATGCAGGAATTACAGAGGAATTAGATAATGGTGAAATTGACTTATATTCTGTTACATCAAAAATAGACTGGACAATTAAACCAACAATAATGAAAAGTGGACCAGAATTTTTAAGAAAAAAAGGTGAAAAAGTGAAAATTAATGTACAGGTTAGTCCACATAAAAAAGTGAGAGTAGGAATTAGAGGAACATACAAGACATATATTGAAACATCATCTACAGGAACGGTTACGTTTGTTGTAAAGGAAGCAGGACAATATAGATTTTTTGTTGAAAATAAATCTGATAGTACCGTTCGTGTAGTTGGAACGTATAGTAAATGATTATAAATATACTAGGAGGTGATGTCACATGAACAATTAAAAAATCCATGTAATACAAAAGACGCCAATCTTCTACAATCTGTATAATATACAGATACACGTATCACATGGATACAGTAATGATAGCAAATAGTTGTAGATTATTCAATAATACAGAGGAGAAAATAATGAAATTAAAGGAATTTATTAACAAAGCAGTAAGTGTTGCAATGTGTGCTATGATTATTGGAACAACTGTAGTTTCTGTAAATGTTAAAGCAGATACAAAAGTATCAATGGAAGCTGCGGATGCATTAGATACGCATATAGATGATGGAGTTGCAGGAATTCTTGAAAAAGATGATTTTGAAAATCCAGAAGATTATCAAAAATATCTTGAAAGCCATCCACAATTACAAAAACAGCAAAGCAGATTAGCTGCAAGAGCTTCAGCAAATAAAAATGTAAAGGCAAAAGCAACATTAAAATATAAAATTACAGGTTTACCAAGTACAGCTGCAATCCAAAAGACATATATTGGTTCAACTTATATCTATGTAATTCAGAGAAGCGGTTCTAATTCATATTTATCAAGATGTGTGATTAATGGAACAACAGCAACATATCAGGATCATATGTATTTGAAAAATTTTGGACATGGGCAAACATTAGAGTGGTTTGAACATAATTCAAAACCGTACTTCTGGGTTACATGTAAGGCAAATGAATCATATGATATCAAGTGGGGAACTCAGATTGGAAGGTTACAATATGAAGCAGGTAGAACGATCGATTATACAGAAATTCCAAGATTTTCCCATCTAAGTTACGCTAATAAGAGTGGAACATCTATTGGTGAGGTGAAACGTGTAGATGCAGCTATGTCAAGTAATGGTAATAAAATTATGTTTTGGGTAATGGATAATACGGGAGAAATCCAGTATAGTTTTTATAATACCACAAAACTAAATGCAGTATTAGATAAGGCAGAATCACAAAGTTCAAAATATGTACCATGTACATCAAGTGCCGTGAAAGCTGCTTGTAGTGGATCTCTTCGTCAATCAGGAAGTAATCGTGTGTTGCCAAATAATTCCTGTCAAGGGTTAGAATTTACAGATGCGGACTCTATTTATGTGATTGGTGGTGCTGCAGGAGATACACCTAAAATCGCAAAAATGACAGGAAGTGGGTCAAATTATAAATATGCTTGTCTTACTACTGTTACACATAGTAATTTTGGAAGTAGCGCAGAAGCAGAAGGTATTCAATTGAAAGGAGATTATGTATATTTTGGAATCAGCGATAAATCTAAAAGTGATCGTGCATGCATCTACTCTATTCCAAAAAGCGTTTTTTAATATGAAACAGAAAATCTATGATGAAGTAAAATTATAAATAGGAGGGAAAAATTATATGACTAAGAAGAAAATTATGATTCCAATCATGAGCATTATGCTTGCAACCTCATCCATGACAGCGATACCATCACTTACCAGCGTGAATGCAGCTCAAGCAGTGAAAGAAGCTTATACTTATCAAGTAGAAACACAGGAAGGAAAGCAGTATATTGTATTAACAGATTATAAAGGAAGCGAGGAAAAAATCACAATTCCAGATCAGATCAATGGAATTGAAGTTAAATCTATTCAAGATGGATTTGGCAAAAATTCAAAATTAAAAAGTATTACATTGTCAAAAAATATTGCATCCGAAAAAGATACAAAAAGAAGTTTAGCAGGACTAAATCAGATTACAACACTGGAAGAAATTCAGACAGTAAAAGATAATGCTGCATATCAGTCAGAAGATGGGATTCTTTACACAAAGGATAAAAAAGAACTGGTTGCTTATCCAAAATCAAAAAAATCAGAAACATATGTTATGCCATCTGAAGTGGAAAAAGCAGGAGAGTTAAGTTTAGCAAATTTAAAATATCTAAAGAACCTTACATTTTCAAAGAAAATAAAAATAATCCCAGAGTGTTCAAATAGCAGTATAGAAAATGTGATCATTCCAGATCAAGTGAAAGTGATAGATGAAAGTACATTTGACACATGTAAAAATTTAAAGAAAGTAACATTTGGAAAAAATATAACAACAATTGGAGATGGAGCGTTTGCAAATTGTACAGCATTAAAAACAATAAAATTACCCAACAATTTGAAAAATATTGAAGAAATTGCTTTTGTCAATACATCATTAAAATCAGTGATAATCCCTGATTCTGTTGTAAAAATAGGAGCTTCTGCATTCGATAAAGATGTAAAATTAAAAAAACCATCATATTTAAAAAAGATCAAAAAAACAGGTGGTGCTGTTTATTACGAAGCGAGAGCAACTGTAAAAACATCAAGAAAGAAAACATCTTATAAGGCAGCGAAGATTACAAAGATTCGTGCAAATACCAAGAAAGTAACACTGAAAAAAGGAAAGAAAGCAAAGATTCAAACAAAGATTTTCTATGCCAAAAAATTGAAAAAAGGATATCTTGATCCATCTATTTTAAAATTTACAACATCAAACAAAAAAATAGCAGCTGTATCTAAATACGGAAATATCAAGGGAGTTAAGAAAGGAAAAGCAACGATCACGGTAAAATTACGTACATCAGGAATAAAATATAAAGTGAATGTAGTGGTTAAGTAGAGTCAATAAATATATTTTATAAACAAGGAGCAGCAACCAAATGGAACACAAGTAAATCAGTCACGAAAGAAGAAAACGGTATCAAGTATTCTGCATATTTGACAGAAGACGGTAAAGAAAGCTGGATCTATCAGATTAAACTAAGCAAAAAGATTACAAAATTAACGTTGCCAAAAGAGATTGATCAGGCAAAACTTACCAGAGTAGGATTTGGAGAAGAATTATATGGGGAAGGACATGATTCATATATAAATATTTTTGGAGATACGATCGAACCATGGCATGGATGCTACGGAACATTGTCATATAATGACAAGAATAAAAGAACGATTCAAGAAATTGTATTTCCCAATACCGTGAATCAGATAGAAGCAGCTTCATTTACTGGAATGACAAAGCTTAGGGAACTTAAGATGCCAGAGCAGATTACAAAGGTGCCATCTTATGCATTTGCAAAATGTACGGTACTTAGTAAGGTTACATTTTCAAAGAATATGCAGTCAATTGCAAGCAGTGCATTTTTACATAGTAATCAAGTGAAAACATTCAGTTGCCCAAAATCCAATAAAACATTTGCAGTCAAAAAAGGAATGTTGATGACAAAATCAGGAAAAACATTAGTGCTTGTACCAAACAAGATGAAAAAAATCACAATCCCTACGAGTGTGAAAACAATCAAAGCAAAGGCATTTAATGGTTCACAGGCAACAAGCATTGTAATTCCAAAGTCTGTAAAGAAGATAGAAGCAAAAGCATTATCTAGCAAAAAGGTTACAAAAGTAAGCTTAAGCAGCAAAAATAAGATTTACAAGATGGCAAATAACTGCATCTATCGGAAGTCCGATGGGTTATTAGCTGGAGTAATTGCAAAAACAAAGAAGGTTAGCATTCCATCCAAAGTAAAAGTGATTGATGATACAGTTTCTGTGATGGGAAAGATTGGCACGAAGAATCAGGTACATATTCCAAAATCCGTAAATAAGGTAGTGGAACGCTGGATGTTTTATGGAGATGCAACGGTGTACTTCCACGGAATGAAACCGCCAGTAATCGTTAGTGAATATAATGGCAATGAATTTACAGCACTGCCAATCTTTAATAAAGTCTATGTGCCAAAGAAAGCAAAGAACACCTATATCAAATGGGCAAAAGACAGAGATGGTTTGACATGGCATGATCTGCATACATTTTAACAAACGTAAGAAAACAATAATAGCAAAGAGATACATGGAAAAAAAGATGCCAAAACTACAATGGCATCTTTTTTTGATCATTAAGAAAAAAGAGATGTAAGTGGCTTGCATTATTAGGATATAAATTGGAAGATTTACTGGAGATATAAAAGATGTTATAATATTTCCAAGACATAAGATTCCATTTAATGTAGAAAATCAGGAGGCAGCAGGGTATGAAATACAATATTCCAGAAAGAGTTTTAAAGGACATTTCTGCATTTGCAAAAAAATATTCAATCAATAAAGTAATTTTATTTGGATCGAGAGCAAGAGGTGACAATACAGAGAGAAGTGATATTGATATTGCTGTATATGGCGGAGATTTTGACTCTTTTTATTGGGATATTAAAGAAAAAGTACATTCTCTTTTAAGTTTTGATGTGGTAGAAGCAGATAAGCCAATTTCAGAGGAATTAAAACAAGAAATAGAAAAGGATGGTGTGATAATATATGAAAAAGCTTGAGAACTTTTCGAATTGTCTTGAAGTGTTAAAAAGTGCAGATTTTGAAATGGCAGATAATAATGATATTTACAGAACAGGCGTAATCGGACAATTTAATTTGACATTTGAGCTTGCATGGAAGGCATTACAAGAGATATTAAAAATGCACGGAGCAGACGGAGCGGCAACTGGGTCACCAAGAGAGATTTTACAGTTAGGATATAAACTTGGTTTTGTAGATGATGCAGCGGTATGGCTATTGATGTTAAAAAAAAGAAATACATCTGTTCATATATATAATGAGCAAGAAGTTGATGAGATGATATTATTGATCCGTGATAGTTTCATTCCAGCATTTGTTGGGCTTGAAAAGACGTTAAGAAGCAAATTAGAAGAAGTAAAAAATGATTGGGAATAAATTTTACTGAGATGGAAAAAAAAGATGCCAAAACTACAATGGCATCTTTTTTTACCTAATCATCAATTCCAAATTTATTTTCCAAGGCATCTTCTAAAAGATCAAGCTGATCTTCCAATTTTTCTATTGTCTTTTCTCTGGATTTATAAACTTTGAAGCTTAGTTTACCGTTTTCATAAGCATGCTCAAATTCATCATCCAGATGATCAAGTTCATCATCAACCGCATCAAGTTCCTTTTTCAAAGTGTAAAAACGTTTTTCATTGACAGATGCATTGGAAGAAGATGCAGCATTATTTACTTTTTTAGTGAGTTTTTTGATTCTTTTTTTATAAGCTGAAAAATCATAAGAATCATTCTTGGCATCTGAATCAGAGGTAGAAGAATCAGTGGTATCTTCTGTAGTGGAAGTTGTTGTTGCAATTTCCTGTGTTGTGGTAGCCTCGGCAGAATCTTTCTTTGAAGGGCTGCATCCTGCGAAAGCAAAAATGATAGAACATGTGAAGAATAAATATAATATTTTTTTCATTGTAAACTCCTTTCTTTGGTTGGGATAGATTTCCTTTTGTTATAAATAGCATAACCAATAAACATTAAAATAACATTAAAAATAGGTGCTGGATTCAAAAAACAGATTGTATTATAATAAAGGCATTATGAGAATATTAGTTGTTGAAGATGAAAAAGATTTAAGAAATATTATAAAGAAACGTTTGGTAAGAGAGCATTATAGTGTGGATGCCTGTGGAGATGGAGAAGAAGCGCTAGATTATATGGAGATTACATCTTATGATGGAGTTCTTCTCGACATCATGCTTCCTGGGAAGGATGGTTTTGCGGTTTTAAAGGAAGTTAGGCAGATGGGGAATGATACACCAATTCTCTTACTGACTGCAATGGATGGTATTGAGGATCGGGTAAAGGGACTTGACCTAGGGGCCGATGATTATCTGATCAAGCCATTCGCGTTTGAAGAGTTACTCGCAAGAATCCGCGTGATGATGCGGAGAAAACCCCAATTTGTAACGAATCAGTTAAAAATTGCAGATCTTACTCTGGATCGGGATACAAGAATTGTGACAAGAGCAGGAAAAGAAATCAGTTTGTCGTCAAAAGAATTTATGGTGTTGGAATGTCTGATGCGGAATCAGAATATCGTGATGACGAGGCAGCAGATTGAACAAAATGCATGGAATTATGACTATGAGGGAGGATCGAATGTTATTGATGTATATATAAGATATCTCCGAAAGAAAATTGATGCAGGATATGAGAAAAAACTGATCCATACGGTACGCGGAACAGGCTATGTGATGAGGGAAGAATGATGAAGCAGATGACGATCAAGAAAAAGGTCACATTATGGTATACAGGGATCATTGCACTTATTTTAGGAATGGTTCTTGTCTTTATGTTTTACTTTGTCGACAAAGTCGGAATTTCAGCGACAGAAGAAGAAGTCAGTACAGCAGTGACAGGTTTTTCTGCAAACTTTCAATTTCAGGATGAAACTTACTATCTATCAGAAGATACTCAGTTTTATCAGGATGGAGTCATGTTTTGTGTCTATGACGATAATGGAAAACTATTATACGGCACAATGCCAGAGAAATTTCCGAAACAGACGATCTTAAAGTCTCATACACCGAGAGTCATTACATCTGGCAGCAGCAAATGGATGGTATATGACAGTGTGCATACCTATGGAAAGAATAAGGCTATATGGATCAGGGGGATCACATCCATTCATGCGATCGAAGTATTTATGACAACATCTCAGAAAATGATGATCATCTTATATCCAGTGTTCATCGTATTGATAGCAATGACAGGATATTTTATGCTGAAACGTGCATTAAAGCAGGTGGATCTGATCTGTGATCAGGTAGAGAATATCAGTTATGGAAAGGATCTTACAAAAAGGCTTCCATTGCCGAAAGTAAGAGATGAATTGTATGAATTATCTCATAAATTTAATCAAATGTTCGAAAGACTGGAAGAATCCTTTGAAAAAGAACAACAGTTTACAGCAGATGTATCCCATGAACTTCGAACTCCAGTGACTGTGATCATTTCTCAATGCGAATATTTGATCGAAGATCCAGTATTAGAGGAAGAAGAAAAAGAAGAGATCATGATCATTTTAAAACAGGCAAGACGCATGTCGAAATTGATCAGTGAGATGTTGATGCTTGCAAGGGGTGAGATGAATGAATCTTATGATATGGAAGAAGTTGATCTCATACTATTGACAGAAGTTATCGTAGAAGAATTGCGCGAGCAGGCAGAGAAAAAGAAGATTCGGATATCTGTTTCTGGTGATCGAGATGTAAAGATGATGGGAAATCATACATTATTATTACGAATGATGATGAATCTTGTTCAGAATGCAATCAGTTATGGAAAGGAACATGGTCATATTGATATTCTATGGAAAGAACAAGGAGATTTGATCATAGGAGAAGTAAAGGATGATGGGATAGGGATCGATCAGGAAGATATTCCTAAGATCTGGGATCGTTTTTACCGGGTAGATAAAAGCCGTTCCAGAGAGAATGGAGGAACTGGACTTGGTCTTTCGATGGTTCACTTTATCGTGGCAGTTCATGGCGGGCAAATACATGTGGAAAGCAAAAAAGGAGAAGGAACGAGTTTTATATTTCAGTTTCCAAAAATGTGAAAGTATGGATGTCCTGTATTTCTTTATAGTATCATTTCCTTGTTATTTGCAATATCAAATGGTAAAATTAAAAACATAGTAAAGAAATGATATACGTAATAAAAGAAAGTTGGTGAGGGATATGAGTAAAACATTTAATGTAAATGGAATTTGTTATCCGAATGAGCATTATATGGTAAACATAGATTCAAAGTTAGCACAAATAAAGCAGTTGGTGGATGAGAAAAAATATTTTGTAATAAATCGGGCGAGACAATATGGAAAGACAACTACATTAAATATGTTAGTCAAATATCTCGCAGATAAATATACAGTATTTTTTATTAGTTTCGAAGGTCTTGGAGAAACAGCTTTTGAAAGCGAAACAGCATTTTGTGGAACTATATGTGAATTATTGTATGATACGGTACTATATGAAGAAGTTCCTACAATTGATGATACAGTAAAACAGATTATCATTGACAGTATAAAGAAGAAAGCACAAGATATGTTAAGCCTTTCTAGTTTGATATCCAATATTTGCAAAAATGCAGAAGTTCCTGTAATTTTAATGATTGATGAGGTTGATCAGGCGAGTGATCATAAAGTTTTTATAGATTTTCTAGGAATGCTTCGAAGCAAATTTCTAAAACGCAGTACAAGGCCAACGTTTCAATCAGTCATATTAGCTGGGGTTTATGACATAAAAAATTTAAAGCATCGTATAAGAGAAGACCATGAACATCAGATGAATAGTCCGTGGAATATAGCCGCAGATTTTAGTGTAGATATGAGTTTTACAAGAGATGATATTGCAAGTATGCTTGATGAATATGAGAAAGATTATAAATGCACGATGGAAGTGAAAAAGATTGCGGAATTGATTTATGAATATACTTCAGGTTATCCATACTTGGTATCAAAGATCTGCAAGTTAATCGATGAGAGATGCGATCAAAATTGGACAAAACAAGGAGTATTAGAAGCAATCAAGATTCTTTTAAAAGAGACTAATACATTGTTTGATGATCTGAGAAAGAAGATCACAGATTATAAAGAATTGAAAAATATGCTATATTCCATATTATTTCAAGGAGAATCCTATCCATATAATCCAGATAACTTTGTGATAGATATTGGAACGATGTTTGGATTTATTAAGGAAAACGATGGTCAGGTAGTTATTTCAAATCGTATATTTGAGACCAGATTATACAATTTGTTTTTGTCGGAAGAATTAACAAGTAGTGTGATATATCAAACAGGAGAACGTGATAAGAATCAATTTGTGAAAAACGGTATATTAAATATGGAATTGGTGCTTGAAAAGTTTATGATACATTTTCATGATATTTATGGGAAAAATACAGAAAAATTTGTAGAAGAAAATGGCCGGCGTGTATTTTTGCTATATTTAAAACCGATTATTAATGGTACTGGAAATTATTATATAGAAGCACAGACAAGAAATCAGAGTAGAACAGATGTTATTGTGGACTATTTGGGGAAACAGTATGTGATTGAATTGAAAATCTGGAGAGGTAATGAGTATAACAAAAGAGGAGAAAAGCAGTTAGCAGAATACTTAGAATATTACCATTTAGAAAAGGGATATTTGCTGAGTTTTAACTTCAATAAAAATAAAAAAATAGGATTAAAAGAAGTGGAAGTAGATAATAAGAAGATTATAGAAGTAGTAGTGTAAAAATACAGTTAAGGGTTCTCAGATAAGCAAATTTCAGAGGAGTTAGAACAGGAAATAGAAAAGGATAGCTGCCAAAAACCAAGGCATCTATCCTTTTTACAATCACAATAAATTACTGAATATGTTTCAACCCTTCACAAATGCTATCAAGCACAAAATCATCTCCAAGTGAAGTGTCCAGTGTCAGATGGTAGTTTCTGGATAATCCCCATGGTTGATGTGTATAATAATGATAGTTATCAGAACGCTTGCGGTTCATCTGGATTGCTTTCGTCAGTGCCGCATCATGAGATAAGTTTTCCGTTCTCATAATTCGTTTCACACGATACTCGGCAGGTGCATGTAAGAAGATTCGCATGCAATGAGGGCGGTCTCTTAAGATATAATCCGCACAACGACCGATCACAACACAATTTCCTTTTGAAGCAAGCTCATTGATTACTTTAGATTCTGCCGCAAAGATATTATCTTTTGGAGCTGGGTTCTGTGGTGCGTGAGAATATACCTGATTCACAAGATCATAAAGCAGGGAACTACGCATCTGCTCATCATTATTCTTAATAAATTCAGGATCATAACCAGTAGATCCGGCAGTCATCTGAATGATCTCATTGTCATAAAAATCAAATCCAAGGCGCTTTGCAAGTGCTTCTCCAAGGTCATGTCCACCGCTTCCATATTCACGAGCGATTGTAATGACAATAGGAGTGTTTGTTGAATCTGTGTCAGTATCTAAATCTGTGTTAGTATCTGAATCTGGGAACAGCATTGGTTCCACAAAAGATAAGAAACGTCCAAATAAACGTGCAATAAATCCAACAAGTAAAGCGGCAATAACTGTACCTTCACGTACACCGTCTAACTTACCTGCGAATACAAAGGAAAGAACTCCGGCAATCACAGTCATAGATACGTCAAAACAGATTTTTGTGACACCAAATTCTGTATGCCATGTCATTACAATGGCACGTACAAAAGATTCCCCAGGAAGCATGGCAACATTGGCAAGGACTTCTGTATACACACCAAATCCAAGGATCAGACATCCGATCAGCAGATAAATGATCTTCATCAAATAAAAGGACGGATTTACAAATCCAAGAAGGATCATAGACCAGTCAATAAAATATCCGAATAAGATAGAGATTGGAATCTGTAACACGTGTTCCAGTTTAAAATTCTTTCGTAAGATCAACAGCTGTAAAAAGATCAGTAACAGGCTGAAGAAAATGGTGAAATTTCCAAGTGTAAATGGGAAATTAAGGCTCAGTACATAAGGAATGGAAGAAATCGGTGATGTACCAAGACTTGCTTTTGTGATCAGGGCAACTCCGAGAGAGTTAATATAAAGCCCAATAAAAAAGATGATATAACGTTTTAGTTTTTCCATGATGTGATTTACTCCTCTTTTGTAGTATTTTTATATAGTTTTTCAAAGATCTTTAGAAATTGTTCTTTTTCTGCATTAGAAATCCCCGAAAAAACTTCTTGTTCAAGAGATAAGAAAGCTTTTTCAATCGATTCAGACAGTTCCATTCCATAATCTGTCAGGAAAATATGAAAGGATCGGCGATTTCCGTTCAAATTCTTACGCTCGATCATATGCTGTTTTTCCATTCGATTTAAAATAGAAGTCAAAGAAGCAGGTTCGATATGACAAGCATGGGCAATGTCTTTTTGACTGGCACCATTATGATATCGAAGATGGTCTAAGACCTTTGGTTGGCCGGTTGAGAGACCAAGTGGCTTTAAGACAGCCATGATTTTCTTCTGAAGGCTTAAATGATTGGACATCAGAAGATAATGATAAGATGATTCATACATAGATGATGCTCCTTTTATGATTAGAAAAGTAATAGTTAGAATTCTAACTATTGAAACAGCCATTATTATAAGACAAAGCAAACCAATATGTCAAGAGTATTTCTTTCAAAAATCATAAGACAAGCGGCGAAAAATCAAGTATAATAAACCACGGACATTAGAGAGTTTCAAAAGATAAGGAAGGGAAGAACCATGACATTAACACAATTAAGATATATTATAGCGATCGCAGATACAGGGTCTATGAATGAGGCGGCAAAAAGCCTGTTTATCTCACAGCCAAGTCTATCTCTTGCAGTCAAAGAATTAGAAAAAGAGATTGGAACAAGACTCTTTAAGAGAAGCAATCGAGGAGTATCAGTCACACAAGAAGGGATGGAATTCTTAAGTTATGCAAGACAGGTCGTTGAACAATATCAGCTTATGGAATCTCGCTATATTGAGAAGAAAAATATCAAGAAAAAATTCGGAGTTTCCATGCAGCATTATACATTTGCAGTGAATGCTTTTGTGGAGATGGTCAAACAGTTTGGTATGGATGAATACGAATTTGCAGTCAGAGAGACAAAGACATACGAAGTGATCAAGGATGTCAAAGATTTTCACAGTGAGATCGGGATCCTTTATTTAAATGAATTTAATAAGAAGGTATTAAGCAAGATGCTGCAGGAATCAGGGCTTGAATTCCATCCATTATTGGAATGTGGAATTTACGTTTATATGTGGAAAGGGCATCCTCTGGCAGATAAAGAAGAGATTACGATCGAAGAGTTGGAAGAATATCCATGCCTGTCATTTGAACAGGGGGAATATAACTCCTTTTATTTTGCAGAAGAAGTGTTAAGTACCTATGAATATAAACGTCTGATCAAAGCAAATGACCGCGCGACCATGCTGAATCTGATGGTTGGGTTAAATGGATATACATTATGTTCAGGAATTATCTGTGAAAGCTTAAATGGTGATGATTACTGTGCTGTGAAACTAAAATCGGATGAGCTCATGACGATTGGCTATATCAAGCGAAAAGGAGTCGCGATCAGCCCATTAGGAGAGAAGTACTTAGAGGAGATCAAAAAGTATAAAGCTATGGGTGACGACTCTGGTTATAGGGATATCCTATAACTAGATGTTGACTTTTCATATTGGACAAGTAGGAAATCTAATGGTAAGATAAGTTTGTAATCAAGAAAGACAACATACAAAATTCAAAATAAAAGTCAACAAAGGAGATAGAAATTATGAGTAAAGAAAGAAATTATAAGTTTGAAACATTACAGTTACACGTAGGACAGGAACAGCCAGATCCAGTGACAGATGCAAGAGCAGTACCTATTTATCAGACATCATCTTATGTATTCAGAAATTGCGATCATGCAGCAGCTCGTTTCGGACTTGCAGATGCAGGTAACATCTACGGAAGATTAACAAACCCAACAGAAGATGTTTTTGAACAGAGAATCGCAGCACTAGAAGGTGGAGTTGCAGCATTAGCAGTAGCATCTGGAGCAGCAGCGATCACATATGCGATTGAAAATATTACAAAAGCAGGAGATCACGTAGTTGCAGCGAAAAATATTTACGGTGGAACATACAACTTCTTAGAGCATACATTACCAGATTACGGAATCGAAACAACATTCGTAGACATTTTCAATGAAGATGAAGTAAGAGCAGCAATCCAAGATAACACAAAATTATTATTCATCGAAACATTAGGAAATCCAAACTCAGACGTTGTAGACATTGAGAAAGCAGCAGCGATCGCTCATGAACACAACATTCCACTGATCGTAGATAATACATTTGCAACACCATACCTTGTAAGACCAATCGAATATGGAGCAGACATCGTAGTACATTCAGCAACAAAATTCATCGGTGGTCACGGAACAACAATCGGTGGTGTCATCATTGACGGTGGTAAATTCGACTGGGAAGCATCAGGAAAATTCCCATCATTAGTAGAACCAAACCCAAGCTACCATGGAGTAAGCTTTACAAAAGACGTTGGAGCAGCTGCATTCGTAACAAAGATCAGAGCATTATTACTTCGTGACACAGGAGCAACATTATCTCCAGTTCATGCATTCATCTTCTTACAGGGATTAGAAACATTATCCTTAAGAGTAGAACGTCATGTACAAAATGCATTAAAAGTTGTAGAATACCTGAAAAACCATCCAGCAGTAGAAAAAGTAAACCATCCATCTGTATCTGACGATCCAGAACAGCAGGAATTATACAAAAAATACTTCCCTAACGGTGGTGGATCTATCTTCACATTCGAGATCAAAGGTGATGCACAGAAAGCAAAAGACTTTATTGATCACTTAGAGTTATTCTCACTGCTTGCAAACGTAGCAGACGTGAAATCCTTAGTCATCCATCCAGCATCTACAACACATTCTCAGATGACTGAAGAAGAATTATTAGGATCAGGAATCAAACCTAACACAATTCGTCTGTCAATCGGTACAGAAAATATCGATGATATCATCGAAGATTTAGAGGAAGCTTTTAAAGCAGTACAGTAAGATAAGTTTTTCTTGCGAAATGTAAATTAAATGTCAATTTTCCTAAAAAATAATATAATCTCGACCTTAAAACGAAAATGCCTGGATAAGTGTAGGATAAGCTTGTTCAGGCATTTTTTGTAAAATTTAATTTGATTGGCCAATTGTAGGCTATGAGTATATGATAAAACATATTGATAGCAGAGAGATGATGAAATATAATAGGTTCTAGAATATTAATTTAGTTCCAGACAAACAGAAATTTGTAAGGAAAAAACTGTTGTCGTATATTACTTAAATTGGAATCCTTTAACCTATAACAGGAAACAACCTACGGGAATTCCGATAGCCTTTATTTCCATCACATACATCAAAGACTAAATTCAAATTTAATTAGCGTGAAAAATTGCCAATAAAAATCCAGATACAGCCGCACTTCCAAAAGCAGCGCAGATGAATACAACAATTTCTGTCATACGTTCATTTCGACAGATCTTATTAAGCAGAGAATAAATCAAAAGTCCAACAATTCCCCCAACTGTATTCATGATTACATCCGTAATATCACTGCGTCCAATTGCCAAAACATACTGCAGAACCTCATAAATCAAGCTTACAGAGAAGAAAGACAACACTTTCTCAGACAAATTCCAACGTCGATACAAAACTCCAATATAAATTCCAAAAGGGCAGAAAACAAGAATATTATCGATCATCTCAGAAAAGTTGATTCGTCCATTTGTGATCATGGCACCTTTGAATGGGATCAGATTCAGGCTTCGCATCCCATGATCGATCGTGTCAAAAGAAACTGCCATCTTAAATAAGATGATCCAGGTTAGTGCCGCCAGATAAAATACAAATAATAAATGAAGTAAAAAAGTTCGTTTGTTTTTCATAAAGAAATCCTCCTTGATCGTTATGATATGATCTTAACAAAGAAAAGAAACGAATAAGTTGATGTTTTTCTTTCACTTTTCTTAAGACATAATGGAAAAATAGATAAAAATGGACAGATTTTTCATTTCCAATACGAAGTAATAAATAGACCGGTAAATAAAAGTACTGTATACAGTAAGATATGGAGGGTAAATATGTGAAGATCACGGAACAAAATTTGATAAAACAATTAAAGAAGAAAAATCCACAGGCGATCGATTACATCATAGATCAATATGGAGGCCTGATCAAAACGGTACTTCTTAAAAATCTTTATGATCAGAAAGACCATTGGGAAGAGTGTTTCAATGATTGTCTGTTGGCGGTTTGGAATCATCCAGAAAGATTTGATACGAAAAAAGGAGATTTCAAAGCTTTTCTGTGTGCCATTGCAAAATACAAAGCGATTGATCTTCTTCGAAAGGAATTAAAAAGAACATCAAAAGAGATTAGCATGTATGAAGAAGAATCGATCAAAGAAATCAAACAACTGTATCAGGAAGAGCGAGGATTTTTACAAGCAGAAGCAGATGCATCTGATGAAGAATTGGGAAAACTGCTAAAATGTCTTTCGGAAGAAGATAAGGATTTATTTTACCGAAGATATGTAAAAGAACAGTCAGTTGCACAGATTTCAGTAGAAACAGGGCTGCACAGAGACCGTATTTACTCAAGAATTTCCAAAGGAAAGAAAAAGATTCGGAAATTTTTCAAAGACAAAGATTACGGGGGTGAGGGTAATGAAACGAGAATATAGAGAAATCAATTTAGAAAAGTTTGTTCCAGAAGAGGAAGAAAAACTGACAAAAACAGAAAAAGAGCATATAAAGAAACAATTCTATGAAAGTACAGGAATTACAACAAAAGGACAACAAAAGAAGAAGCAGTTTAAGTGGTATTATATCCCTGCCGCATGTGTCGTATTTGGCTTGTGCGTGGCGATCACACCAATTAGGGATACCGCATTTGCAAAGGCATTAAAATCAATTGTCGGAATTGGCGAGCATCTTGGAAAAACAGAAGAAGATACTTATGTAACGCATGTAGATCAGGTAAAACAAGACAAAGACATAACGATAACATTAAAAGATGCCATCGCAAGTGACCAGCAATTAAGGTGTTCTGTTCTGGTAACAAACAAAGACAAAACAAAGACAAAATTAAAAGATGTTCAGATGGAAGATATGAAGATAAACGATCAGGAACCAGAAGAAAACAGAGGATATGCAGTTTTAGGAAAAGAAAATGTTAAAAAAGGAACGATACATTTCTTATCAGTCAACTATCAACGGCAGGATATACCAGTAAATCCTAAAATATCATTAAAAGTCCGGGTAAAAAGCAAGTTGTATCATTTTAAATTTGTATTAAAGAATCAAAGGTTCAAAAAAGCAACAAAAACAGTGAGCATCGATCAAGAAATCAAATTAAAAGGCCAGACAATTCAATTAGATGATCTGATCGTAACACCAATTGACCAGATCATTACAATAAAAGTGCTAAAGAAACAGCAGACTAAGATAAAGAATGAAGAAATATTGTTGTCTGGAACCAATCAGAGAGGTGATAAAGTCTATTTTGAAGCTTTCTTGGATAAATTTACAGGAAATGAATATCTGTATGGAACAAGAGAAAATGATGATCAGATGACATATGAATTGGATGAAAAAGATCTAACGTACACATTGAAAACAGAAGAAGGGCAGAAGCTTAAGATCAAACCATGAAAACAAAAACCCCTGAAGAATTGATTTCCTTCAGGGGTTTTTGCAACTTTTATATTTATTTTTAAGGTAGGTAGGATAGCAAGTTAAAATTTAAACCGCTTTCTTTATTGTATGATTGTTATTATTATATGTTTTGTTATATCTTACAGATATTCATGATCTGCAAGTACATTTAAGATGTTGTGTCCTTCCTGAACACCATCAATGATTCTTCTAGCACGTACGCTGTCACCGATATTGATGATCTCAACGTTAGTATCAGCGAATGCTTCACGGATTTCATCAAGAACAGGAGCGTTTGCTCTCATTCCTAAGCATACGAATCCATAATCGAAAGGAAGATCTTTTTCTTCTCCATTAGCTTTTACTGTGAACGCATCAGCTTTTACTTCGCAAAGAGCTGTTTCAGTCATCTGGTTTACATAGTGTTCTCTCATTAATGTGTTTGTTCCGCATTTAGATACTGGATCTAAGTCTTTACCAATCTGAGGCATCATTTCTACGATGCTTACCTGCGCACCTTTTGGAGCGAAGTATTCAACAACGTCAAGACCTACAGCTCCACCACCAACGACAACGACTTTCTTACCTGTGCAGTCTTCTGGATAATCAGCTAAGTGGTTGATCATTCCTGTGATAGAAGCTACTTTAGATCCTTCTTTGTCGATGTGGTCATGTAATCCTTTGATTGGTGGAAGTAAAGGATTAGAACCTGTTGAGTTTACGATGATGTTTGGATGCAGTGCTTTAATTAATGGCAGAGTTGCTTCCTGTCCTTTGAAGATAAACAGGTTTGTTAATTTAGAAGCACGGTGTACAAGGTAGTCAGGGAAGTCTCTTAAACGTTTCTTATCTGGAATCTTAGAGATTTCAACAGCTAATCCACCAAGGTGATCATTCTTTTCGAATAAGAATGTAGTACATCCAACTTCAGCAGCTGTACAAGCAGCTTCAAGACCAGCAGTACCACCACCGATAACAACAACGTTACAAGGTTTATTTACTTTTTTCTTTTTATAGTCAAATCCAGAGTTTACAGTAGGGTTTACTGTACAACGGATTGGACGGTTAACTCCGATACGGTTTCCAGCACATCCGATGTTACAAGAAATACATTTTCTGATGTCATCTTCATGTCCTGTAGCAACTTTTTTCACCCAGTGAGGATCAGCAATCAGTCCACGACCCATACCGATGATATCAGCATCTCCACGCTCTAAGATATCGTCAGCGACACGAGGATCACGGATGTTACCCATAGTTACACAAGGTTTGTTGTATTTTTCTCTGACAGCTTTTGCCATGTAAGATCTCCAACCATCTTTTAAGTAGTTGGCATCGATCTGGAACTGAAGAGAACCATTTAATCCAGCAGATACGTCAAATGCATCAACTTCTTCCTGGAAGTAAGAAAGTAACTCTAAAGTATCTTCTAATGTGTTTCCACCTTCCATCAGTTCATCAGCACTGATACGAACGAAGATAGGGAACATAGGTCCAACCTGTTTACGAACTTCTTCAACAACTAATTTTGTGAAGCGGGCACGGTTTTCTGGACATCCACCGAATTCATCTGTACGTTTGTTTGTTGTAGGAGACATAAACTGACTTAATAAGTAAGAATGTCCTGCATGGATCTCAACGCAGTCAAATCCACAAGCCTGTGCACGAGCAGCAGCTTCTCCATATTTTTTAACGATTTCATAAATTTCTTCTACTTTCAGAGGACGAGGAATCTCTCCACCTGCTTTAGAAGGAATATCAGATGCAGATACTGGCTGCATGTTTGTTCTCTTAGACTGAGCAGAAGCACCAGCGTGGTTTAACTGAACACCAACGCAAGCTCCGTGAGCGTGTAATGTTTCACATAATTTGAAGAAACGAGGCATATAGTTGTCATGATCGATACGGATCTGAGTTGTTCCGTTAGATCCAAGTGGTGAATCAACACTTGCGTTTTCAACCATGATCAGACCAACTCCACCTTTTGCTCTTTCTGTATAGTAATCAATGTGTAAGAAACTCATTTCTCCTGTCTGTTCACCGTAGTTAGTTCCCATTGGTGTCATCATGATGCGGTTTCTCATTGTCATGTTCTTAATTGTTAATGGTGTGAAAATGTTTTTATAGTTGCTTTTCATTAGAATTGAACCTCCAAAAAATTAAATCCAAAAAATCAAAAAATTAAATTCCATATAATCCGAGGTTGTTAGAATCATAAAAATTGGGTGAATGCTTTATGATGGCTTTAGTATAACACACGGTTAATTATTTAACAAATAAATCTTTTTTGAAGAATCAATAAAAAATATCTATTGTTTCTTTTGTGAATTCAATAAACTTACGAACAGCAGGGATCATCGGCATATTTTTAAGATAAGCCATATAAACAGTGTGGTAAGGTTTTACATTATTAAGATGTAGGATTTCCACATCATATGCCTGTAATGATTCTACATGTGCAACAAAACCAATCCCAAAATCTTCTGCGACAAGGGAAGCGATGGCATTTTCATCCGAAGATTCAAAAGCGATAGACGGTTTGATATGGTTTTGTTTGTAAATAGAATTAGTAAAACGTCCAAGACCAGAAGTCTTATCATAACCAATGACTGGATAATCCAGCAGATCCTCTAAAACGAGTTTCTTCTTATATTTTAAAGGATGCTCTGGCGGGGTAATGATCACCATTTCCTGATTAACAACCGGAACAAACTCAACTTCCGGTTCATCGGCAACGAGAGAACCAAAAACGACATCATATTTTTCATTTTTCAGATCCGCAATCAGATTTTTTGTGATCTCCTGACTTAGAGAAAACGTGATCTCATGATTTTCCTGCTGATTTAAGAAACTTCGTACAAGTCTTGGAATATAACTTTTGGCAAGTGGAAATACATATCCGATATCAATGTGCCCGCTGGAACTGCCAGCTAAGGATTTCATTTTATTTTCAGCAATTTTGATTTCATCTATAATACGATTGACATGTTCCAAAAAGATAGAGCCGTATTTGGTAAGTTCGATATTGCGTCCGTTTTTCTGAAATAAAGAAACACCTAATTCTTCTTCAAGATTAGCGATCGAACGGCTTAAACTAGGTTGAGAGATATTTAATTCTTTGGCTGCCTGGTGATAATGTTGTAATTGTGCAACTTTTTGAAAATAGTACAGTTGATTTAAATTCATACATACCTTCCTTATTATAATAATTAATGGTTAAGTTCATTATAACACGATTGATAGCCTGAAGCTATCAAAAAACACTAAAAGATATATTGGAAGTATCAATCAATATGGAATATAATATAGCCATAAGGTTGTTAAAAAATTAACTTTTGGGTGAATGAAACTAATAACAAGCATATTATTTAAGGAGAAAAATTATGGCAGAGAGAATCACAGGACATACTGAATTAATCGGATTAATGGCTTATCCAATCAGACATTCAAGCTCACCTGCAATGCATAATGAAGCATTCGCAACATTAGGACTTGACTATGCATACTTAGCATTCGAAGTTGACAACAGCACATTAGAGGATGCAGTCAAAGGACTTCGTGCTTTAAAGATGGTTGGATCTAACGTATCAATGCCGAATAAAACAGTTGTAGGACAGTACTTAGACGAGTTATCTCCAGCAGCTAAAATGGCAGGAGCTGTTAACACGATCGTAAATGACAACGGAAAACTGATCGGACATATCACAGACGGTATCGGATACATGCAGTCATTAAAAGACAACGATATTGACGTGATCGGTAAAAAAATGACAATCGCTGGTGCTGGTGGAGCTGCGACAGCAATCGAGATTCAGGCTGCATTAGACGGTGTCAAAGAAATGTCAATCTTCAACATCAAAGATAAATTCTGGGCTAATGCTGAAGAAACAGTAAAGAAGATCCGTGAAAACACAGATTGTATCGTAAATCTTTACGATCTTGATGACAAAGATAAATTAAGAGAAGAAATCGCAGACAGCTACTTATTCGCACAGGCAACTGGTGTAGGAATGAAACCATTAGAAGGACAGACAGTTGTTCCTGATGAAACATACTTCCGTCCAGACCTGATCGTAACAGATACAGTTTACGCTCCAAGAGAGACAGAAACATTAAGACTTGCTAAGAAAGCTGGATGTAAGACAATGAACGGTCTTGGAATGATGTTATTCCAGGGAGATGCTGCTTTCCACTTATGGACAGGAAAACATATGCCAATTGACCATATGAAAGAAGTATTAGATATCAAATATGACTAGGATCAGTCATAACCATATAGCAAACGAGAGGAATTATTAAAATGGATAAAAAATACATACCAAGTGCCTTAGTTCTTTATCTGAACTATTTCATTCATGGAATCGGATGTTCCATCTTAAGTCAGCAGGTAGTAAAAGAAATGCTCGCAAGCCAGTGGGGATTAAAAGATGTTATGGCAGTAACATCCATTGCAGCAGCATTAGGATTGGGACGTTTGATTTCCCTTCCATTTGCAGGACCTTTATCTGACAAATTAGGACGTCGTTTATCAGTGATCATTGGATGTGCTTCATACGTTATTTTCTTAGTAGGGATTGCATTCTCACCAAACACAACAATCGCTTATATCGCAGCAGTTCTTGGTGGTATCGCGAACTCATTCTTAGATACAGCAACATATCCAGCTGTAACTGAAATTATTTACAAATATACAGGTATCGCAACAATGGGGATCAAATTCTTCATTTCTGTTGCACAGTTATTAATGCCTTTCTTCTTAGGTATTGTAGCAGGAACAAGCATGTCATACTTAATGCTTCCAGTTATCGCTGGTGTATGCATCGGTATCATGGGAATCTTAGCAATCTTTGCTCCATTCCCAGCAACATCTGAAGCAGGAAAATCTGAATCTTTCATCAGCAACTTAAAGAATGCACATTTCTCTATCGAGAGTATTGCATTGATCCTGATCGGATTCACAAGTACAGCTACATTCCAGTTATGGTTAAACTGTGCTCAGACATTTGGTACTGAAATTGCAAAAATCCCATCTCAGAATGTATCTGTGATGCAGACATACTATTCTGCAGGTACAATGGTAGCATTATTCGTAACAAGTGTATTGATCACAAAATTCAAACAGGTAAGATTCCTAGTGATCTACCCAGCAATCTCTCTTGTAATGTTAGCATTAGTTTACATTATTAAGACACCTATGATCTGCTATGTTGGAGCATTCGTGATCGGATATGCAGCAGCAGGCGGAGTACTTCAGATGGCAACAGCCGTTGTAAATGATCTGTTCCCTAAAATCAAAGGAACAATCACAAGTTTAGTTATGATCGCATCTAGCTTATGTAACTATACAATCTTAACAGCAGCTGCAAAAATGACATCTACAAGCGTAATCATGATGAATATCGTAATTACAGCAATCGGAATCTTATTAGCACTTTTCGTAAACGTACGTTATGGTGTATTATTAAAGAATGCAGAAGAGGCATCTAAAAATTAATTAGTATTGGTAACAGGAACTCCCGAGGTTTATGCTTCGGGAGAATGTTCAGACAATAGGAGGAAATTGTCAATGAATACAGTAAAAGTAAGAAATATTGAAATCGGAAGCGGAGTTCCTAAAATCTGTGTACCTATCGTAGGTGTTACAAAAGATGAGATCATCGCAGAAGCGAAAACATTTGACAGCATCCCTGTAGACGTTGTGGAATGGCGTGTTGACTGGTTCGAAGGAGTTTTCGAATTTGATAAAGTAGAAGATGTATTAAAAGATTTAAGAGAAGCTTTAGGTGAAACACCAATTCTTTTCACATTCCGTACATCAAAAGAAGGTGGAGAAAAAGCAATCGAAGCCGAACCTTATAAAGAATTAAATATCGCTGCTGCGAAAACAGGATATGTTGATCTTGTAGACGTAGAAGCATTTACAGGGGATGAGATCGTAAAAGAGATCGTAGCAGCAGCTCATGAATGTGGAGTAAAAGTTGTTGCATCTAACCATGATTTTGACAAAACACCTGAAAAAGATGAAATCGTAAGAAGACTTTGCAAAATGCAGGAACTTGGTGCTGATATCCCTAAGATCGCAGTTATGCCAACTTGCAGACGTGATGTATTAACACTTCTTTGTGCAACAGAAGAAATGTATACAGAACATGCAGATCGTCCGATCATCACAATGTCTATGGCAGGAACAGGGCTGATCAGCCGTCTTTGCGGTGAAGTATTTGGATCTGCTTTAACATTTGGAGCAGCGAAGAAAGCATCTGCACCTGGACAGGCAGCAGTGAACGACTTAAATAATATGCTTCAGTTCCTTCATGAAAATCAGGGATTATAAGAACTGAATCTTTAAAAATTAAATGTAGAAGAGGAGAAGATTCGTAGTTATTCTTTTCCTCTTTTTTAAATACATAAAAAGTATCTATTGATTTTCAAAAAAAGATTTATTTGTTTTATACATGAATAATTGTTATAGTATTAACGAGATTGTTAAGGAATTAACTTTGGGTGAAATAGAAATATTATTTATATGGAGAAGGCAAATGAATCAAAAGAAAAACTATTATATTAGCGCGTTTATTTTATATCTAAATTATTTTATTCATGGAATCGGTTGTTCGGTTCTAGGACAGGTCGCTGTAAAAGAAACATTGGTTTCTCAATGGGGAATATCTGATATTGGAAAAGTTACAATGGTTGCTGCAGCATTAGGATTAGGAAGATTAATTGCGTTACCATTTGCAGGGCCATTATCTGATAAACTTGGAAGAAGAATCGCATCATTGATCGGTATTTTGTCTTATATTACCTTTTTCCTTGGATTGGCAATGTCACCAAATATGACGGTTGCGTATATTGCAGCAATTTTAGGTGGGATAGCGAATTCATTCCTTGATACCGGTGTGATCCCGGCTTGTGTCGAAATCTTAGAACCAAGATCCAGTATGGCAACAATGCTTACAAAGTTTTCTATGTCATGTGCACAGTTGTTACTTCCTTTTATGATCGGTGCAATCGTAGCGGCAAATCTTTCATTAAATATATTGTTATATGTATGTGGAGTTGCAATTTTAGTGATTGGAATTTTAGTTCTTTTCATACCATTACCTGAGATGAAGAAAGTAGCTAAAGAAAAAACATCACTGATCCAGGATATTAAAAATGCAAACTTTTCTTTAAAGAGTTTTGCGTTAATCCTGATTGGTTTTACAGGGACAGCTACATTCCAGTTATGGTTAAATTGTGCACAGGATTTTGCAAAAGAATATGCAAGGATACAGGATCCATCAATTATGCAGACTTATTATTCTATGGGATCACTTGCAGCGATCATCGTTACAACTATTTTAGTTAATAAGATTAAAGGTGTAAGATTTTTGGTTATATATCCTGCACTTGCAACAATTATGATCACAGTGGTCTATCTGTTAAGAACACCAAGTATCTGTTATGTTGGAGCAGCTGTTGTAGGATACACAGCAGGAGGAGTTATTCTTCAGTTAGTTACAGCGACAGCAAATGATCTTTTTGCAGAAATTAAAGGAACGATCACGAGTATCGTTATGATCGCATCAAGCTTATCAAACTATACGATCTTGTCTTTAGCAGGAACAATGGATAAAGCAGATATTTTGTTAATGAATATTGTGATCACAGTGATTGGTGTGATTTTAGCAGTTTATGTAAATTTTGATAGAAAATAAAATGAGATGATGCTATTTCTGTCAGTAGATAAACTCTGCTGGCAGTTTTCTTTATTCATATACGTTTTATATGGAAATAATAGATAAAATCTATGATATATATAGACAAAAAATATTTGCTGAAATCCTATTTTTTCGGTATAATTTAGTAGGGCAAATCGTTAAAGTTTTGCCATAGTTTGTGAAAATAAAGACTTTTGTTATAGAAAGTAGAAAGAGGTGAATCATGCTAAAATGGCTTGATGAGAATCTGGAAGAATTTCTAATGGTAGCATTATTGATCGCAATGACAGTGATCATGGGAATCCAGGTATTTGCAAGATATGCACTTGGAGCTTCTCTTTCATGGTCAGAGGAACTGACAAGATATTTATTTATCTGGTCAGGCTTTATCAGTGTTAGTTATTGTACTAAGAAATGTATTTCCATTAAAATTGAACAGTTTGTAGCAATGTTTCCAAGAAGAGGGAAAGCATTGTTCAAAGTGGTGAACCACACGATCGAACTTGCCTTGTTTTTATATCTGATTCCATATGCAGTTCTTTATCTAAAGAGTGCATTTGAAAGTGGACAGGTAAGTCCCGCATGTCAGATTCCAATGTATTATATTCAGGCAGCCCCGCTGTTTAGTTTTGTTTTAGTAGCATTTCGTATCGTCCAACGTTGGATCATTGAATTTAAGATTGTGATCCGCAAAGATGAAGAAAAGGAGGAAAAATAAATGTCAGCAGCAGTCGTATTTTTACTCTTCTTTATTTGTCTGATCATTGCAATTCCGATTTCGATCGCCCTTGGGATCGTATCTGTACTTCCAGGAGCATTTGATCCATCATTTACAGCAAGTGGGACATTTGTCATTCGTTCTATGCTTGGAGGAATTGATAGTTTCCCATTACTTGCAGTTCCAATGTTTGTATTATCTGGAATGATCATGGCAAAAGGGGGAATCTCTAAGAAGATTTTTGACGTTTTTGCGTTTTTTATAGGAAAATTAACGGCAGGAATGCCATGTGCAGTAATTGTAACCTGCTTATTTTATGGAGCAATCTCAGGATCTGCACCTGCAACTGTAGCAGCAGTAGGAAGCATGACAATTCCAATCTTAGTTCGTTTAGGATATGACAAGTCATTTTCAACAGCAATCGTAGCAGTTGCGGGCGGGCTTGGAGTTATCATACCGCCAAGTATCCCATTTATCATGTATGGTATGGCATCTGGGGAATCTGTAAGTGATCTGTTTATGGCAGGAGTTGTACCAGGATTATTGATTGGTGCCTTATTGATGGTGTATGCCATTTATTATTGTAAAAAACATGGAGAAGATAAGGAAAAGATCGCAGCAGAGATCGATCAGTTACATGCAAAAGGATTTATTGGAGTATTTAAAGAAAGCTTTTTTGCAATCTTAAGTCCGGTTATCATCCTTGGATGTATTTACACAGGAATCGCATCCCCAACAGAAGCAGCGGTTATTTCTGTATTTTACTCTTTAGTAGTCAGTTTATTTATCTATAAATCCATGAAATTTAAAGATATCTGGGGAATCATGGTAGAAGGTGTGAGAACATATGCACCTATTCTGTTTATCTTGGCAGCATCCATTGCATTCTCAAGAGTATTAACATTGATGCGTGTACCACAGTCCATTAGTGCATGGATCTTAGGTAACTTCCATAATAAGATTGTGATTTTGCTTGTGATCAATATATTCTTGTTGATCGTAGGTATGGTCATGGATACGACACCAGCGATTCTTATTTTGACACCAATTTTATTACCGATCGTTACAGCAATCGGTATGAATCCGATTCATTTTGGTGTTATGATGGTTGTAAACCTTGCAATTGGTTTCGTTACACCACCAATTGGAGTCAACTTATTTGTGGCATCATCCTTAACGGATATTCCAGTGATGAAGATCGCACAGAAAGCAATGCCGCTGATTATCTGCTTCCTGATCGCATTACTTCTGATCACATTTATTCCACAGATCAGTCTGGCACTTTTATAAGGAGGTTTAGGATTTCATGAGAAAAATCATAAAAAGATCCGTCGTAGTTCTTCTTGCAGGAGTCTTATTATTCAGTTTATCCGGATGTAAGAAGAAACAAAAGAAAGACGAAGTACAAAGATATGCATGGCCGCTTGGAACTTCCAGTCCGGAAGATACGGTAACACAGCTTTATGCAGAGAAGTTTGCAAAAGAAGTTTCCAGATTAAGTCATGGAAAGATGAAGATCGAAGTTTATCCAAACAGTACACTCGGAGGAGACCGTGAGCTTCTTGAGAGTTGTAAAGATGGGGATATCCCATTTGTCGTACAGAATACTGCACCACAGGTAACATTTCTTCCAGATACCGCAGTATTTGACCTGCCAAGTGCATTTACAACGATCCAACAGGCACGAGCAGCTGTTGATAATGAAGAGTTCTATCAGAAGATGGAGAAAGTATATCAGAAGGGTGGATACAAATTACTTGGATATGCCGATCAGGGATTCCGTGTTATGTCTACCAATAAGAATGTTAAGAGTATTAACGACTTCAAAGGACAGAAGATTCGTACGATGGAGAACAGCTATCATTTGAAGTTCTGGAAGACACTTGGAGCGAATCCAACACCAATGACATTCAGCGAAGTTTATATCGGACTTCAGCAGGGAACGATCGATGCACAGGAGAATCCTTATGAAGTTATCGTTTCCAGCAAATTATATGAACAGCAGGATTATGTTGTAGAGACAAACCATCTGCCACATTATATTTCGCTGATCGTCAGTGATGAATTCTATAACAGTCTGTCAAAAGACCAGCAGAAGATCATCGATCAGGCATCGCAGACAGCGAAAGTGTATGCAAGAGAAGCATCTGACAAGAGAATCGCAGACCGTATCAAAACCATTGAAGACAGTGGTACAAAGATTGTGAAACTTGATGCAAAGACACAGAAAGAGATGCGTAAGCAGGCACGGCCAGTTTATGATGCGATTAAGAAGAGTATCTCAAAAGATATTTATAATGCATATTTAAGTGGTGTAGAGAAATAAAATGAATGATATGAGACTAGAATTTTTGAAAAAACTGGTCTCATATTTTGTTTTCTTCTTGCTAATTGTAAAAAGCTGTTATAAAATAAACAAGATTGAACAATGTAAAGATGTAAAAAGGAAGATAAATTATGTTTCAGAAATTCTACCCGTCCGAAGATATCAGAAGTACTTATGATATTGATTTCGAACGATACTACAAAGAAGGATATCGAGGAGTGATCTTTGATGTCGATAATACGTTAGTACCACACAATGCACCAGCAGATGAACGTGCAAAGAAGTTATTTAAGAGACTGGATGCGATGGGGATGCAGTATTGTTTTACAAGTAACAATAAAGAACCAAGAGTGAAAGCGTTCTGCGAGGCAGTTGGTGGAAAACATTATGTATACAAAGCAAATAAACCATCGATCAAAGGATATGAGACAGCAATGAAATTGATGGGAACGGATAAGAAGAATACATTCTTCGTTGGAGATCAGTTGTTTACAGATGTTTATGGAGCGAACAGAACAGGTATACATAGTATTCTTGTAACACCGATGAATCCGAAAGAAGAGATTCAGATCGTCATAAAGCGTTATTTTGAAAAGATTGTGTTGTGGCAGTACCGTAAGAAAAAACATTAATGAAATAATAAAAAACATGGGTCAGATCTTTGTTATCTGGTCCATGTTTTTTATTATTTACAATATATTTTTTATCTTTCAAAGAAAGGTTTGAAATCAAAATTATGATCTTAGATGAAATCCTGACGTTCTAATGCAACTAAAATGTCACGACCTTCTTTTACACCTTCGATGATACGACGTGTCTGAGCACTGTCACCGATATTAAGTACTTCAACACCTTCATAGATGAAGTGGTTGTATAATTCCTGAAGAGAAGGAGTTGCAGACTGCATTCCAAGACATACAAATCCATAATCGAAGTCTAATTCAAGATCTTTATAGTCATGTCTTACAATAAAGCTGTGATCTTTAACTTCTAATAAAGAAGCATTTGGATACTGATTTACTTTATTCTTATTCATGAATTCGATAGAACCAGTCTTAGTGATAAAGTCAAGGTTCTCACCGAAGTGAGCTTTCTGCTCAACGATCGTTACATCAGCTTTTCTAGGAACAAAGAATTCAACAACGTCAAGTCCTACGTTACCACCACCGATCACAACAACTTTCTTACCAGATAAATCTTCTGGATAAGAATCTACGTGATCTACCAGATCAAAGATCGTAGATACATTACCTGCTTCTAAGTTCTCCTTTAATCCAGGGATATTTGGAAGAAGAGGAACGGATCCTGTTGCGTTAACAACGATATCTGGTTTGAAACCTTCGATAAATTCGATAGAAGCTTCTGTATTCTTACAGATAAACAGGTTCTTAAGTTTCATTGCACGACGTTCTAAGTACTGAGGGAAATATCCAAGACGCTGTTTGTTAGGCATCTTTCCTACACGTCTGGCAAGTCCACCGAGTTCTCCTGATTTCTCGATCAGAACAGTTGCACATCCAACTTCAGCAGCTGTGCATGCAGCTTCAAGACCAGCAGTACCACCACCAACAACGACAACGTTACATGGTTTCTTTAATTTCTTATCTTTATATAATGAACCTGAAATAAGAGCAGGATTGATGCTGCATCTGATAGGTTCATCCCCTAATGTTGCTGTACATCCATTGTTACATGAGATACAACGATTGATATCATCTGTGTTACCAAACTGAACTTTATTTACCCATTCAGGATCAGCGATCAGTCCACGTCCGATTGCGATCAGATCTGCTTCACCATCTTCAAGAATACGGTTTGCAACTTCTGGTTCACGGATATTACCACTTGTCTGACAAGGCTTTCCAGTCTTTTCTTTGATTGATTTAGACATATAAGATTTCCATCCATCTGGAAGGTAATCTGCATCATACTGGTACTGGATAGAACATGTAAGTCCAGCAGAAACATCAAATACATCAACGTAATCTTTGAAATATTCAACGATCTCTAATGTATCATCTAATGTGTTACCACCTTCAGCAAGTTCATCAGCACTGATTCCTAAGAAGATAGGAATATTTTCACCAACTGTCTCACGAACAGCTTTTAATACTAATGTAGTGAAACGTGCACGATTCTCTTTAGATCCACCAAATTCATCAGTACGGTCATTTGTTGTTGGAGATAAGAACTGGTTTAATAAATAACCATGTCCAGCCTGAATCTCAACAGCATCAAATCCTGCTGTAACTGCACGTTTTGCTGCTTCAGCAAATTTATCAACGATCGTGTAGATTTCATCTGTTGTTAAAGCACGAGGAATATCACCACCAACTCTGGATGGAATATCAGATGCAGATACTGGCTGGATGTTTGTCATCTTACCATTTGCTACAGAACCAGCATGGTTTAATAAGATGCTGATTTTGGATCCGCAGTCATGGATGCTTTCACATAATCTGTATAATCCAGGAATATAGTTATCGTGGTCGATACGAAGCTGGTATGATCCGCTTGCTCCCTGTGGTGAATAAACACTCGCAGCTTCAATTGTGATCAGACCTGTTCCGCCCTTTGCACGCTGTTTATAATAATCAATGATTCTCTCATTTACTTCTCCGGTATGCTCAGCAAAATTTGTTCCAATGGGAGTCATGACAATTCTGTTCCTTAATGTCATAGATTTTACTGTGTACGGTTCAAATAATTTACGGAAATTCTTTGCTGCCATAATTATGATCCTCCAATTTGCTTAATAGTTTTCTAAAAATAATTATAGCAAAGTAGATATATAAATGCAATGAAGAATATGGTATACTATCCATAAATAAATTTTATGAATTGAAAGGGAATAGATTATGAATTTGAATCATTTGTACTATTTTCGGGCATTAGCTAAGGAAGAACACTATACTAGAACTGCAGATATGCTGTCCATTACGCAGCCAAGTTTAAGTCATGCGATCTCATGTCTTGAGAGTGAATTAGGAGTGAAATTATTCGAAAAACAGGGGAGAAATGCAAAATTAACGAAATATGGAGCATTGTTTTTACGTTATGTGGAGCAGTCGCTGGATATGTTGGATGAAGGAAAAAGGGTGGTAACAGAAACATCAGGAACCAGCGGTGGATTTATTGATATGGGGTATATCTTTACTTTGGGAAGTCATTTTATTCCAAATCTGATCAAAGGTTATCTGGAAGAAAAAGGGAAGAATCATATTCATTTTTCATTTGGACAGGGAACGACGAAGAAAATCGTGGAAGAATTAAAAGATGGGAAATATGATCTTGCATTTTCTTCTTATGTGGAAGGGGAAGATGAACTTGAATTTATTCCGGTTGGTCAGGAAGAACTGGTTTTGATCACACCAAAGGACCATCCATTGGCTCAAAAGGAAGAAATCGATCTTCTGGATACAATTGAATATGATTACGTATATTTTACAAAGAACAGTGGATTAAGGCCAGTGATCGACAGTTGTTTTTCAAGGATTAAAAGGCAACCAACGATTGCATATGAAGGGGAAGAAGATTCTTCTGTTGCAGGGCTTGTTGCAGCAGGATTTGGAATTGCGATTGTTCCAAAGATTCCGCTTCTTGATACAATGGATGTGTGTGTTCGTCCGATCATATCACCAGAGATCGAACGATATATATATCTTGTACTAAAAAAAGAAAAATATCTGACACCGGTTGTGAAAGATTTTATTTCATTTATCACAGATCAAAGTGAATTTGCCTAAATTATAGAGGCAATGAATTGAAAAAATATAGGAATGTATGATATACTGAACAAGACCACACTTCGTTATCTGAGAAGTATGGGGACATTTAGTATAGAAAAGGAAAGAACAAGAAGATGAGTCAGTTAGAAGAGATTAGAGAGAGATTAGATCTGTGTGATAAGAAGATTGTCTCTGTATTAGAAGAGAGAATGGATATCATCAAAGAGATCATGGTCTACAAGAAAGAGAATGGATTGCCAATCCTTCAGCCAGAACAGGAAAAGAGACAGCGTAAGATGCTGCTCACACATGTGGATGAGAATACCTATAAGGATGAGATTCTTGATATATTTACTTATATTGTAGAAAACAGCAGAAGAATTCAGGCAAAGACATTATTTACACATAACATCTTATTGATCGGATTTATGGGAGCAGGTAAGAGTACTGTTTCTACATATCTAAGTAAGATCCTTGCATCTCCACAGGTAGAGATGGATGAAGAGATCGTGAAGAAAGAAGGAATGTCTATCAATAAGATTTTTGAAGAATATGGAGAGACATATTTCAGAAACTGTGAGACAAACCTTTTGATTGAGCTTCAGAAGAAGAATAACCAGATCATCTCCTGTGGTGGTGGAGTTGCGCTTCGTGATGAGAACGTTGCTGAGATGAAGAAGAATGGAAAGGTCGTTTTATTAACAGCATCTCCAGAAGTGATCTTAGAGCGTGTCAAAGACAATGATGACAGACCATTATTACGTGGGAATAAGAATACTGAATTTATTTCTAATATGATGGAACAACGCCGTCCAAAGTACGAAGCGGCAGCAGATGTTGTAGTGAACACAGATTATAAGACTGTGGAAGAGATCGCAGAAGAGATCGTTGTGAAGTTAACAAGAGATGCAGATTAATCAGTAACATACAAGTTTTGCCCCTGTTTATGGGCAGATGGAGGATGAGCGAATGCATGGATTTACCCAGTATACACCAACAAGAATCATTTTTGGAAAAGAGACACAGAAGCAGGCAGGAGAACTTGCGAAAAGCCTGAAAGCTTCCAAAGTATTCGTTGTCTATGGTGGAGGAAGTGTTGTAAGAAGCGGATTACTTGATGAGGTAACTGCTTCATTAGAAGAAGCCGGTCTTGAATATATGACAGTTGGAGGCGTGAAGCCGAATCCAAGGCTTTCATTTGCGAGAGAAGCAGTGAAGAAATCCATTGAATTTGGAACGGACTTTGTATTGGCAGTAGGTGGAGGAAGTGTGATCGATACCTCAAAGGCTGTTGCACATGGAACAGCGAATCCGGATACAGATATCTGGGAGTTCTGGTCTAAGAAACAGACAGTGAAGAAATCTCTTCCTGTTGGAGTTGTATTAACACTTGCAGCGGCAGGAAGTGAGACAAGCGATTCAGCAGTACTTACGAATGAAGAGACGAAGATCAAGAGAGGTCTTTCCACAGATTTCAACCGCCCGGCATTTGCGATCATGAATCCTGAACTTACATATACATTACCAAAGTATCAGGTAGGATGCGGCATTGTGGATATTATGATGCATACATTGGATCGTTATTTTACACAGACAGAGAATAATGAACTGACAGACGAGATTGCAGAAGGTCTGCTTCGTACAGTAATCAGAAATGGTGCGGTTGCGATTAAGGATTCACACGATTATAATGCGATGAGTGAGATCATGTGGGCAGGAAGTCTTTCACACAACGGAATTACAGGACTTGGAGCTGAGAAAGACTTTGCAGTGCATCAGTTAGGACATGAACTGAGTGCGAAGTTTGATATTGCACATGGGGCAAGTTTATCCGCTGTCTGGGGAGCATGGGCAACTTATGTATATGATGCAAAACCAGCCAGATTTGCGCAGTATGCAAGAAGAGTCTGGAATGTAGAAGAAGCTGACGATGTGAAGGCAGCACAGGAAGGAATCCGAAAAACAGTTACATATTTTGCATCACTTGATATGCCGACAAGTTTTCGTGAGGCGAAAGAAATTGGTTCAAAAACAGACGAAGAAATGAAGCAAATGGCACATGGATGTTCCTATGAAGGAACCAGAACGATCGGTTCATTTAAGGTCTGTGATGAGAATGATATATACGAAATCTATAAATTAGCAAATAAATAGTTGATTCAACTATAGATTTAAGATAAAATAAAAAAAGATATAATTTAAGGAGGACAATTATAATATGGTTACAGCAGGAGATTTTAAGAATGGATTAACAATTCAGTTCGAGAATAATATTTACCAGATCATCGAATTCCAGCATGTAAAACCTGGAAAGGGAGCAGCGTTCGTACGTTGTAAATTAAAAAATATCAAGAACGGTGGAGTTGTTGAGAAAACATTCCGTCCAACAGAGAAATTTGAAAACGCTCATATCGAACGTAAAGAAATGCAGTATCTGTACAATGATGGAGAATTATTCTACTTCATGGATAACGAAACATTTGATCAGATCGCATTAGGACCAGATGTTATCGGAGATTCTTTAAAATTCGTTAAAGAAAACGAAAACGTTACGATCGTTTCTCACGCAGGAAATGCATTCCAGGTTGAGCCACCAATCTCTGTAGAATTACTTGTTACAGAATGTGAACCAGGAGAAAAAGGAAACACAGCACAGGGTGCTACAAAACCATGTATCGTTGAAACAGGTGCTCAGGTAATGGTACCATTATTCGTTAACGAAGGTGATACGTTAAAGATCGATACAAGAACTGGAGAATATTCTTCAAGAGTATAATCTTGTTATGAAAGATAAGAATCGTGGAATTATATGCATCATACTGTCAGCTTTTTCCTTTGCCCTTATGGCATTGTTTTTAAAGCTGTCAGGAGATCTTCCAGCGATCGAGAAGAGTTTTTTCCGCAATTTAGTTGCGGTGGTCATTGCATTTATCATGATCATTCGTAGCAAGGAAAAGATTCAGATTCAGAAAAGAAATTTGCATTGGTTTATTCTAAGGTCCCTTTTTGGGACCTTAGGTATTTTCTGCAACTTTTATGCGGTAGATCACCTGGTGCTTTCAGATGCTTCATGTCTAAATAAGTTATCGCCATTTTTTGTTATTGTATTTTCTTATTTAGTACTGAAAGAGAAGATCACACCGACACAATGCGCATGCGTGATCGCAGCTTTTGTCGGTAGTTTATTTATTGTAAAACCAAGTTTCGCAGGCGGGATGACACCAGCAGCTGTGATCGGCTTTGCAGGGGGAATGTGTGCAGGTTTTGCATATACCTGTGTGAGAAAACTTGGACTTAGAGGAGAAAGAGGACCAATGATCGTGCTTTTCTTCTCAACATTTTCTATGTTGGCGTGTGTACCATATTTGATCATGGATTTTCATCCGATTTCAGCAAGGCAGATATTCTTTTTGTTATTAACAGGATTAGCTGCTGCAGGAGGACAGTTTGGAGTCACAGCGGCATATACGTATGCACCAGCAAGGGAAATTTCTGTATATGATTACACACAGATCATGTTCTCAGCAATTATGGGGCTTCTCGTTTTTGGACAGCTTCCAGATATGCTGAGTTTTGTAGGATATTGTGTGATCATTGCAGCAGGAGTGATTATGTTTCTTTATAATAAGAGACGTGGAGGAAATTAGATGAAATTCATATCATGGAATGTCAATGGGATCAGAGCATGTGTGAAGAAAGGATTTTTGGATTTTTTCAATGAGACAGATGCCGATATTTTCTGCATTCAGGAAAGTAAGATGCAGGAAGGCCAGCTTGACCTAAATCTTCCGGGATATCACCAGTACTGGAATTATGCAGTGAAGAAGGGATATTCAGGAACAGGCATTTTTACAAAAGAAGAACCGATCAGCGTTTTTTATGGTCTTGGGATAGAAGAACATGATCAGGAAGGACGTGTGATCACACTGGAGTTTAAAGATTATTACTTTATCACAGTGTATACACCGAATTCACAAAGTGAACTGGCAAGACTTTCTTATCGAATGAAGTGGGAAGAGGATTTTCTTGCTTATTTGAAGAAGTTAGAAGAGAAGAAGCCGGTGATCTTTTGTGGCGATCTGAAAGAATCACAACCATCACTGACACAAGAAGCCAAGCCGAAAAAGAAACCAATTATAATCTGTGGAGACTTTAACGTTGCAGCGACCGAACTAGATTTAAAGAATCCGAAAAATAATGTCAAAAATGCCGGATTTACACCGGAAGAACGTGAAAAGTTCAAGACATTACTTGACTCTGGATTCACAGATTCTTATCGATATTTACACCCAGATACAGAGAAGTATTCATGGTGGAGCTATCGATTTAAGGCAAGAGAAAGGAACGCCGGATGGCGTATCGATTATTTCTTAACATCTGATTCTATCAAAGATAAGATCAAAGATGCGGAGATCTTAACCGATGTCATGGGTTCCGATCACTGCCCAATTGAGTTAGATATAGACATTTAATCCTTCAGGAAAACGTCTAATATAAATTCTGTATTATTATCCCTGCTATATTCAATGGAGCTGATAATGCTTTTTAGATAAGTATTTTTAATATCAGCATCAAGTGTTGGATCTAGCAGGGATTTTAATGCATCTGATAAGCACATAATCTTTTCTTCATACTCATCTTTTGTAGGTATAGAATCTTCCAGATGATCCATTTGCTTCTTGATAGATTCAATACGCTCTTTATTAACAAGTTTTCGCCTAGTAAATTCATTATCGGTCAAGATTCCGTTTTCCCAGGCATCAAACAGTTTTGGCAGTTTCTTTTCTTGCTTTATTAATTCTTTTTGCAAAGCTTCTAATTGACTAAGGATGTTGTTTTCATCAACAACTGGGAGATTGTCTATCTTCATTTCGAAATCATCAATATACAGTTCCAGAGCATGAGCAACTGCATCCATGACATCTTTTAATACAGCGGATTTCACATTGCATATCTGTGAAGATTTATGCAGGATGCGAGGTGGAGTGTTAGGACGTTTATTATATCCCTGATAGATCATAGCTTTTTTGCATTTGGCACAGATCAATATACCAGCAAGCGGATTCATTAATTTAAGATTTGCTTTTGTTTTGTCTGAATGGAAATGAGAGGCAGCAGCATGGAATGTGATTTCATCTATAATTGCCTCATGCTTTCCATCGTAAAGCATGTACTGATTCGTGTGATTAGATCGTGGGCGACTTTTTACCAGTTTGCCATCTACCATTGTTTTTACCTGCATTCGATCATTCCAGCGGACTTTGCCGGTATATGTAGGGTTTGTGAGAATGGTTTTTATAGAAGAAACAGACCATTCTGGATCACCGGAGTAAGTAGGTACACCGATAGTATTAAGTCTCTTGCAAATCTTGCCAGGAGTTAAATGTTCCTTTACAGTCCATTCGAAGATATTCTTAACGATCGGAGCTTCTTCTTGGTTTGGAACAAGTGTTCTTCCTGTTTTTGTTTTTAGAATATCATACCCATATGGACGATAGGAACCCATATAATTCCCTTCAACGACCGCCTGCAATTTTCCACGCATCATTCTTTTACGGATCATTTTATATTCTCTGCGAGACATAAAAAGCTCAAATTCCATATACTCTTCATCATCTGGGCTCCGGACAATATCGTATGTTTTGGTTGGAGTGACGACCAGAATACCATTATTATTATTGGAATATCGTAAACAGTCCATGATCGTTTGTGCATCTCCCTGATTTCCACGAGATAATCTGGTAACTTCTACAACTAAAATTCCTTTCCACATACCGGCATAACAGTCATTGATCATACTTTGAATCTCCTTTCTTGCTGCGATGGTTTCTCCGGATACGATTTCTCGGTAAATTTTGCCGATTGGGAGTCCTTCTCTTGTTGCAAATTCTGTTAATATCCTTTCATGTCTTGCTAAGGTTTCACCCTCTCCAAGTTTTTCAGCTTCGGCATCAGCGCGACTTTTTCTTAAATAAATGCAAAACTGATCTGATTCAGTTAACCCTAATTGTTCTGCTAAATTCATATATCATCATTCCTTTCTAAAAAAGGGTACAAAAAATACACCCTTATCAATTTGTAAATTTGTAGGATGTATGATATAATTCTGTTGTTCAGGCAGAACTTATATCAGCCATCCATGGTTGATAGGTTTCTGAGATTCCGTCCAGTTGGTAGCTGGGCGGTTTTTTGTTATTTATAAGCTTTGTTTGCTCCGTATTTAGCTTGATTATTAGTAAATCCTTCGTATTCCAATTGCCTTATGAGACCAGATTTTGAAAAAGATTGACTTTCTAAATAAGATGTTGCTTTTTTGTAGGCCTGATCTTTCCAATTAGCGTTGCAATTCTTTGCAGCATATTTGGCTTCTTTAGTTGTAAATCCCTCATATTTAAGCTGTTTTATTAATCCAGACTTAGAAAATGCATCATAATCAAGATAGTCGAAAGCTTTATTTAGAGCATTTTCTTCTCCCGTTGTAGGCGCGTAAGTCTCTGTAGTTTTTTCTGTAGTTGCTTCAGTTGTAACCTCTGTGGTTGTTGGTTCTTCTGTAGTTGCTTCAGTTGCCTCATAAGCAGATGTAATTTCTATGGATTCAAAAATTTTATCAAAATCTGAAGAATAATCATTTTCAGGTAAGTTCATTGCACAAACTACAAAATACCCAGTTTTTACAGGAAATACGAGCATTTCATTTTTATAAGTTTTTCCATCAATAGATTTATTATAATATAACTTCTCTACATCAATACTATTTACTTGTGCATATTCGCTTTTTAAATCATCTTTATAATCTTGAGATTTTTTAATACTATCCTTTATCTTTTCGACATTTTTAGAATCCAGTACATTACCATTGAATTTATGATAAACTACACTCAATAATCCATCATTATCTCCGAGCTCATTCTTATAGTAAAGGGATGTATCATCTGAGTTGGAATCGACAGCGATCCATGATTTTGGAATTTTATATTTTATCCCATATGAACTTCCTGTTTGCTCGAAATTTTTATATGGATCATCAGCTGTATCATCCTTTTTTGATGCACAAGCAATTAAAAAAATACAAATTAGTGATAATATTACCCCTAATGATATAAATCTTTTTTTCATAATTTTTCCTCCTGATATAAAAATATGTTATAATCAATTTGTATAGTTTACATATTTTATACACTAGAGACAGCGGTGGCTTATTGCAGTAGGTCATCGCTATTTTAATCTTAGTTTAATCAACTCTTCATTGTATCCAAGTGCACGTGCGATCTGACCAGTTGTGTATTCCTGGTACTCTAAGAACGTTTCATCGGGTACCAGAAGCTCCATAGCAAATTTGTTTGCTTCAATCTCCATCTTACTGATCAAGAGACCAGTACGTTTTCTTAAAAACGGAGTGTTGGCATCAGGATGCATAATTGCATGCCCTAACTCGTGTGCACATGTAAATAGCTGATCGTGATCAGAAAGATCATGATTTATATGTATCTGCTTCATACGAAGCTGTTTATTGTAGTATCCACTAATGGATCCCAATGGTTCAAATATAACCTTTATTCCTAAATACTTAGCAATGTCAAAAGGATTATTCGTACCATATCTTTTCTTTAGTGAGTTTGTTTTTTTACGAATATCCAATGAATCACTTCCTTTATTTTCTGTATTTCTTTGGTGTGAACTTTTGCTTAGCATTTATTTTTGCGATGGTTATACTATTCTGGAGACTTGCTTTTAATAATTCTCTTGTTTCATCATCTAAAGGTTCTCCAGAGAACATCAGTCCATCTTGATCGGATTCTAACTGATCAAGGGTTTGTTCTAATCGTTTTGCGATATCTTTTTCATCTTTCTTAGTTAGCTCAATGGCTTGATCGGATTTTTCTTCTATTAAATCAGATTTTCCAATTCCAAAATAATCAGCGAGAGCTTGTACGCTTCCCATTCTAGGAATGGATTGTCCCGTACACCAAGTATTAAATGTTTGTGGAATAACTCCAATAGCTTTAGCCACCTCTTTTTGGCTTTTTCCTGATTTCTCTAAATAGAAAGATAGATTTTTAGAGAATATTTTCTTTTGCTTTTCATCTGACATTAAATCACCTCACTTCGTTATTAACATAGTACAATAAAAATTGATTTTTTGCAACTAAAAGTCAAAAATAAATTGATTTTAGTATTGACATCCATTTAAAATGGATTTATAATGAATACAGAAATTAAAGAAAGGCGGTGATGACGTGACAAAGATGAATGAAGGTAAAGCAGTACCATTTCAAATTTCTTTAGCTTCAGCACGAGTTAATGCAGAAATGACACAAGAAGAGGTCGCAAAACATATGCATGTTGGAAAACAGACTATCGTTAGTTGGGAAAAAGGGACTTCTGAACCGAAAATGTCACAAGGAAGAGAACTTAGTAAATTATATGGTATTCCAATTGACTATATTTTTTTACCTAAGAAATCCAATTAAAATGGATTACTAAATAACCAGGGGGTGAGAAGGACGAAATATATTCAGATAACCAGATTGGTAGCAGCAGGGATTTGTATCTTTGGGATAAATTCAGTTGTCAGATCAATGAAGAACATCAAAAAAGAAGATCCCTTAAGAGAAATAAAAAGAGATCTTCTGGTCCAGAGAATATTGATCTATGTACTTGCAATAATGGTTGTTTTGGCAAGAACATCTATTTTTCTTTGGTTGTAGATGAAAGGTAAGAACATGAAAATATATATAGAGATATTGGTAACATGTATTTTCCTTGGAGCAATATATGGGTGGAAAGTAGGAGTGTTTTTTGGGATTTTTTATTTATTAATTCTTATGGAATAATTCATTTCTTCCAATTATTTAAGGAAAGAAGGTGAGGACGTATAGAAAAAACATATAACGATGATGAATCGGAAAAAGATATTCAAAAGTTTGTAGATGATTTCATTAATGAGAAAGGTGATGAAATCAAAAAAGATGAGTTTGAAACTATTTTGAATGGAATAACTGGGAAAGAAATAAGATGGGCGATCTATTCTATACTTGTTAAACAAAAAGAAAAGCAGGAATATCAGTCACAAAGAATATCATCCCTGCAAAAGGTTGTTATATTGCAGGGAATGGCTGTAATCGTATTGGGTATTAGTGTCATTATTTTTAAACAATGTCTACTATGACAGATGCTATTGCAACAATCAAAGAAAGAATAGAAATAATTTTAGAAAGTTTTGAATCTGATTCAGCAGATATTGCATTTTGTTTGGCAGTTTCTGCAATAGATGTAATGGCATCTATTTGCTGTTGATGCTGTGCTTCTCGTTCTTTTTCTATTTTTTGTTGAAGCTCAAATTCAGCCAAATGAGCACGTCCTAGTTCAGTGATAGAAAGTTCATCAGATTCGTTTATGGATACAAGTTTTGCTTTCAAAAACATTTCTACATATCCATCAATAGACGGAAAATCAAAAAAGAAATCACCAGGATTTTGTCCAGGGCGTTCTAATATTGCCATTAGAATTTCATATTGATATTCGGTAAGTTTAAATAACAAATTTTCCATTAAGAATACTCCTCTCTTAAGACTCAGACATGCTAATGTCTTGTGAATTAAGTATAGGAGATATACGGAAGAAAAACAACAGAATAATACACAGATGGCTTAACTCTCTGCCCGATATACTTTTATCTTCCTTTTAAGAAACGCCCCTATAGTTGATTGATTAAAAATAACACTCAATCGGGCAGGGAGTTAAGCCATCTGAAGAAAGGAAGTGGATATATGGGAGATGGTCCAGAAGCAACATATAAAATCGGAAATGCAACTGTTCGGATCCATGGAAAAATAGATCCGAATAAGCTCAAAGCAGCAACGGTTGAGTTTTTGAAGAGTGCTGAGAGACAAAAGAAATCCAAAAAACTTGTAGAGAAAGGAGCATAAATGGCAACAGCAATAGTATTTACACTTTATGTATTAGTTAGTATGATCATTTGTTTCGTTTTTTCTAAAACAAAGATTGGGAAGAAAACAATGAAATGGATGCTTGATAAGCTAACAATGAAATGAAATGAAAGGGGGCGAAAAAAATGATTGACGAGAAGATATTGCTACAAGAGTTGGATGAAATGATTAAGATTCAACAGAAATCTGTTGAGCGAGCAGAGCAGGGATCTAATGAAGCTGTTGTGTATTTAGAGTCCAGAGAGCTCGCAGCATACATGAAAGTAAGAAACCTGATAAAAGAAAAAAGTGCCCACGGAGCGGCAACTCCATTAGGCACACAGTTAAATAGACAAAAACAGTATAACACAGATCGTCAGAAAAGTGAAATCAGAAAAATAGTAACTGAGATCTTTGATCTATCTTTGCGACTGAAAGAAATGACAGATGGAACTATAGGCTGGATAGATTGGCGAGAACCAGGTATTCCGTGTGTATATGTTGAATATCACGGAGCTACCGCAGTGCTAAGCGTTAAGATCTGGGAAAATGGTTTTAGTGCAGAACAGCGACCAGATTACAGTACAATGCTGTTCCTGGATAATCGGAACTGTATGATCGAAGCAGGGTATCTGAAAGAAAAATTGATGGGATTATTAGAAGAAAGAAGAGGAAATGACAATGGGAAAGATGATTCTGATCACAACTGATAATGAGGTAAAAGAACTGGAATATCCGAATGACGGGCTTAAATCTTGGAAGAAACTAAAAGAACACATCGGAAACAGATGTGAGTTAATTGAACATGTACAGCCCAAGAGATTATATACAGAGATCGGTGCAGGAATTGAGGTCAAAAATGTTCCGGGATCAAAAGTAAGTATGTTGGTTGATGAAGAATTTTATTTTCATTGCGACGAAACCAAATTAAACAAGATAGCTTCATGGCTGTATGAGACAGATCGCCATGGATACCCGATTCTTGGAAATGCTTTGATCATTGGAGAGAAGTATGGAAATGCAGGAATTGAGTTTTGTGGAATGTCAGAAGAACAGTTCGATCTTGTCTTTCCTAAATTAGAAGAATTGGGAAAGAGGTTTAAAGATGCAGGAGATTGAGATTAGCAAAGGAATCAAACGGATCCAGTTCGATTCCTTTGATTCCTGGTT
>JABLTK010021166.1_pt1 | contig 82375 bp, 80 predicted proteins | sample 7160131 | NCBI WGS metagenome assembly JABLTK01 (sample SAMN14651221, study PRJNA627086) | human gut metagenome | isolation source: feces | host: Homo sapiens | reverse complement strand
TTGACAGCCGATTGATGTGCCCGTCATTGCGACAGCTTGTTTATTCTACCACTTTATCATGCTGTTGTCAATACTTTTTTTCGATTTTTTTAAATATTTTTTATGATGTCTGCATATTGTATACAAAGTATCTTTTTTCTACAATATATATTATTTTGCTTTTATATTAATATACTCCGCTTTAAGTTTTGAATACATAATTTTTTGCTGTGAATACAAACTGTAATATCCCGACATCATATAACTTATAAAAATTGCCGCGGCATAAAGCAAAAGTCCATGCGAACCGAAAAGCTCTATTGCAAGTAAAATTGACGCCATAGGACTGTTAACCACTCCGACAAAAAGCGCCGCTATTCCGATTGACGCCGAAAACGACGCCGGAAGTCCCAAAAGCGATCCCGCAACACAGCCGAAAGTTGATCCTATAAAAAATGTCGGCACTATTTCCCCACCCTTGAATCCGAATCCTATTGTTGCCGCAGTAAAAATTATCTTCAATATAAACGCATACCATACGGCGTTTCCTTCAACTGCTTTTTTAATAATATCAACACCTGCACCGTTATAATCATGTGTTCCCGACAAAAGAGTAAGAACAATCACCATACATCCTCCGGCAAAAATTCTTACATAATCATTTTTTATAAATTTATGTGCATATATACCCGTATATTTCATAACGGAGCAAAAAACTATACTTAAAAGTGCGCACAATGCACCCAAAATCATTACCAAAACAACCGTTTCCATATTTGTATCGGGAATTAAATTCACTGCAAATCTTACGGGAGTATTTCCGTAAAGTGAAGAAATAAACACTGCCACATAAGATGAAATCAGACACGGTACAAGCGCCGAATAATATATTACTCCCACGCTTATTATTTCCATTGCAAAGAAAACCGCCGTCAGAGGAGTTCCGAACAGCGCCGAAAAAACAGCGCTCATGCCGCACATAACCACAAGCGGCATATTTTTTTCATTTAATTTAAAAAACTTTCCCATAGAAAACCCTATACTTCCGCCCAGCTGCAGTGCCGCGCCCTCACGTCCGGCAGAACCTCCGAAAAGGTGTGTTATTGCAGTTCCCACAAAAATAAGCGGCGCCATGGAAAGCGGCACTTCGCCGTCGGAACGCACGGAGGATATTACTCTGTTTGTTCCAGGATCGGTTTTAAGATTCATTTTTTTATACAAAAATATTATTACAAGTCCGGCAAACGGCAGAAAATAAATAAGCCATGAGTTTTGTATTCTTACCTTTGTGACAATATCAACTACCTTACAGAAAGCACCGCCTACTATTCCGCCCAAAAGTCCGGTAGTGCCGGCGACAATCGCAAAGCTTAAAAATGCTTTTATGTAATCATTTGCCGAAATCAGTTTCTTCTTTATTAATTGCAATACTTTCATATAAAAATCCCCGCATAACATAAGGAGCCGCCGCAAAACATTTTGCCGCAGCTCCCCGTTTTTTTTAATTTATTTTACTATCAGACTTTCGCCCGTCATTTCTTCGGGCTTTTCAAGTCCCATCATATCAAGCATTGTAGGACAAAGATCACATAATCTGCCCTCTTTGAGCTTAACATCGCCTGCTCCTATAACTATCATAGGAACGGGATTTGTGGTGTGTGCGGTAAACACCGACTTATTTGACGGATCTATCATACAATCCGCATTGCCGTGGTCTGCCGTAATTATAGCCTTTCCGTTCTTTTTAAGAATAGCGTCAACCATTCTTCCTACACACTCGTCAACCGCCTCAACAGCCTTTACGGCTGCGTCAAATACTCCGGTATGACCCACCATGTCACAGTTTGCATAATTCAATATAATTACGTCAAATTTATCCTCGTCTATTGCCTTGCAAACAGCGTCGCACACCTCATACGCACTCATTTCCGGCTTTAAATCAAAGGTTTCGACATCGGGTGATTTTATAAGTATTCTTTCCTCGCCGTCAAACTGTCTTTCCTCACCGCCGTTAAAGAAGAACGTTACATGAGCATATTTCTGTGTTTCGGCAATTCTCAGCTGCTTCATGCCAAGCTTTGAAATATATTCGCCGAAAGTCATTTTAAGCTGTTCGGGCGGATATGCAACCGTTACATTCGGCATTTCCGCGTCATACTGAGCCATACAAACATAATTAAGCGGAAAATATCCGTTTTTGCGTTCAAATCCCTTGAAATCGGGGTCAACAAACGCACGCGTAATCTGTCTTGCACGGTCGGGACGGAAGTTTATCATTATAACACTGTCGCCCTCTTTTATCAAGCCTTCCTTATCAATTACAGTCGGCACAATAAATTCGTCGGTAACATCATTTTTATATGAGTTTTTGATTGCTTCTACCGGGTCGCTTTCCTGCACACCCTCACCTAAAACCATAGCGTCATACGCTTTTTCCACTCTGTCCCATGCATTGTCACGATCCATTGCATAAAAACGTCCGCAAAGCGTTGCAACCTTACCTACGCCAATCTCCTGCGTCTTATTCACAAGCTGCTGCATATATTCAACACCGGATGTCGGCGGAACGTCACGTCCGTCATGGAATGTATGAATATAAACTTTTTCAAGTCCATGTTTCTTTGCCATTTCAAGAAGTCCGAAAAGATGATCTATATGACTGTGAACGCCGCCGTCCGACAAAAGTCCTATAAAATGCAAAGACTTTCCGTTATTCTTTGCGCTTTCCATTGCGTCTTTCAACGCTTTATTTTCATAAATTTTGCCGTCCTCAATATCCTTGGATATTTTTACAAGCATCTGATAAACAACTCTGCCGGCGCCGATATTCGTATGACCTACTTCACTGTTTCCCATCTGACCGTCCGGCAGACCTACCGCCAGACCGCTTGCCTGAAGCTGCGTATTGGGGTAATTTGCAAAATATTTATCGAGATTAGGCTTTTTTGCCGCCGCTATGGCGTTGCCCTCTACTGTTTTATTTATGCCGTAACCATCCATTATGATTAAAGCTATCGGTTGTTTTGCCATTTTTTCTCTCCATTCCATATTTAATGAATGTGAATTTACAGTAAAAACAGCAACCTCTGCTGCTGTTTTTACTATATTAAACAATAATTATTTAGCTGCGCTTGTTATTACGGCGAAATCTGCCGATTTAAGCGATGCGCCGCCGATAAGTCCGCCGTCGATATTTGGCTTTGAAAGCAAGCCCGCACAATTTTTTGCGTTCATGCTGCCGCCGTACTGAATAGTAATCTCTTTTGCGGTATTTTCATCGTAAAGGTCTGCAAGAAGCTTTCTTATTCCGCCGCAAACTTCCTCCGCCTGGTCGTCCGTTGCGGTTTTTCCCGTTCCGATTGCCCAGATAGGCTCATATGCAACTACAACCTTTTTTGCATCGTCTGCCGAAATTCCGGCAAAAGCCTTTTTAATCTGAATTGCTATCCAATCCATTGTAATTCCGGCTTCTCTCTGCTCCAAGCTTTCTCCGCAGCAAACTATCGGAATAAGTCCCTTTGAAAGAGCCTTTTTAGCCTTTAAATTAACTGTTTCGTCGGTTTCGTTATTATATTCACGTCTTTCGCTGTGACCCATAATAACATACTGAACGCCCAAATCAACAAGCATATCCGCACTTACTTCGCCTGTGAATGCGCCGTGATCTTCAAAATGAAGATTTTCAGCGCCTATTTTTACGTGAGTACCCTTTGCAGCCTCAACAGCCGGCGCAAGACACACATACGGTGTGCAGCATACAACTTCACATTCAGCGCCCTTTGTAGCTTCAACAACTTCTTTTACATAATCATAAGTTTCCGACGGAAGCTTATTCATTTTCCAGTTTCCTGCAATTATATACTTTCCCATTTTTATTACCCTCTCTTTAATTATTTATCTGTCAATGCAGCGATACCCGGCAGTTCTTTTCCTTCAAGAAATTCCATTGATGCGCCGCCGCCTGTTGAAATATGGCTCATCTTATCGCCGAGTCCTGCCTGATTAACAGCCGCAACACTGTCGCCGCCGCCGATAATTGTCGTAGCGTCGAGGTCTGCAAGAACCTTTGCTATCGCATTTGTACCCTTTGCAAAGTTCGGGAATTCAAATACACCCATAGGACCGTTCCATACAACCGTTTTTGCGTCCTGTAAAACGTTTGTGAAAAGCTCGATTGTTTTTGGACCGATATCAAGACCCATCCAGTCGCCGTCAATTCCGTTTTCCGATACCTTTGCTTCGGAATCGTTTGAAAATTCCTTTGCTACTACCGTATCAACCGGAAGAACAAGCTTATCGCCTGCTTCATCAATCATTTTCTTTGCATAGTCTATATAATCCGGTTCGAGAAGTGATGTTCCCGTACCCTTGCCCTGTGCGGCAAAGAATGTATATGCCATACCGCCGCCGATAATGAGCTTATCTACCTTTTTAAGAAGATTTTCTATAACGGAAATCTTTGAAGAAACCTTTGAACCGCCTAAAATTGCAACAAGCGGTCTTACAGGTGAATTTACGGCATTGCCGAGGAATTTTATTTCCTTTTCTATAAGATAACCTGCCGCAGCCGGCTGAATATACTTTGTTACGCCAACATTTGAGCAGTGTGCTCTGTGTGCAGTACCGAATGCGTCATTTACGAATACGTCTGCAAGTGAAGCCAGCTCCTGTGAGAATGTATCTACATTCTTTGTTTCCTCTGCTCTGTAACGTGTATTCTCCAAAAGAACAACGTCTCCTTCTTTCATTTCTGCAACAGCTTTCTTTGCATTTTCGCCTACAACATTATCGTCAGCGGCAAATACAACCTCTTTGCCGAGTTTTTCAGAAAGTCTCTTTGCAACGGGTGCAAGCGACAGCTCCGGCTTAGGTTCGCCCTTGGGCTTACCCATATGTGAGCAGAGTATAACCTTTGCTCCGTTTTTGATAAGATATTCTATTGTAGGAAGCGCTCCCACAATACGGTTTTCATCCGTAATATTGCAGTTTTCGTCAAGCGGCACGTTAAAGTCGCATCTTACGAGAACTTTTTTGCCTTTAACATCAATGTCTTCCACTGTTAATTTGTTGTACATAACATATTTCTCCTTTAAAAATATTCTAACCTCACTGCGGTTATTTTACATATTACTATTTTATATTAAATTTTATATTTTTTCAAGTAATTAAACAAAATTTTGTTAAAAATTTTACAAATTTAATTTTTTCCTATTAAATATAAACTTTTTTTGTATATTCTGCCTTTTAAATGATTTATTTATTCATTTTACCTCTTGATTAATCGCAAAAAATTTGATATTATATTATAATAGGTTAAGATGGATTAATTTTGTCAAAAATATAAAAAAAGGAGGTATGATAAATGGATATGACAGAAATATGGAAAAAAACTCTTGAAAGCGTAAAATCTTCCGTAAGCTCAATTGTCGGCTATAACGTACATATAAAATCCTCCGTACCCATTTCGTTCAGCGATTCCGTTTTTACGATTTCTGTACCGCTTTCTATCAACAAAAACATGATAGAGTTTCGTTACAGAGACGAGATTGAAACGGCTCTCGAAAAAACTACGGGCATAAAGTTTACCCTTAACGTACTCGTTGACGGAGAGGAAGTTGAAAAAAAGCTTCCCGTTTCGGACACGGTAAATCCTAAATACACCTTTGAAAACTTCGTCATCGGTGCAGGTAACGATTACGCGGCCGGCGCGGCAATAAGCACAACGGAAAATCCCGGACGCATTTACAACCCTTTATTTCTTTACGGAAATTCAGGACTCGGAAAAACACATCTTATGCAGGCAATCGGCAACAGAATTATCCAGACGCATCCGGAGCTTAAAGTCATATACGTTTCGAGCGAGCATTTTACAAACGAATTTATCAAAGCTTTAAAGGACGGTAAATTAATCGAATTTAAAAGAACCTACCGCATGACGGACGTGCTTTTAATAGATGATATACAGTTTCTTGAAAACAAAGAAGGTATTCAGGAGGAATTTTTCCACACCTTTAACGACCTTTACAGTATGAACAAGCAGATTGTTCTGACAAGCGACCGCAAGCCGGCTGACCTTAAAAATCTTACGGACAGGCTTATAACACGATTTTCGCAGGGACTTATTATAGATATTACCGTTCCGAACTACGAAACACGGGTGGCTATTTTGAAACAAAAGGCGGAGCTTATGAACACTGATATTGCCGAGGATGTGCTCACGTTCATCGCAAACAGGATTAAATCAAATATCCGTGAGCTTGAGGGCGCTCTCTTGAAAATTATTTCGATGTCGCAGATTTCACACAAGCAGATTGACGTCGATCTTGCCGAGTATGTGTTAAAATCCATTCTCCCCGAGGACGGCATTGTTAAAATAACTCCCGACAAGATAATGGACAGGGTATCGGTATTCTATCATATTTCAAAGGACGACCTTATAGGCAAGGTCAGAACCAAAAACATTGCGCTGCCGCGGCAGATTGCGATGTATCTGTGCGGAAAGCTTACCGATATGAACTACACCGCAATCGGCAGGGCAATCGGTGACAAGGACAGAACAACCGTAATGCACAATATAAATAAGATAGAAAACGAAATTATCTCCAACGAATCGCTTAAATCGGATATTAACTACATTATAAAGGATTTGCAGTCGATATAGCGTGGATAAGTATGTGTACAAGCTGTTAATAAAAAAATGCCTGTTTTTCCAAAGAAAATTTATCCACATTCATACACTTAAAATCAACGGTGTACGATTGGATTAAAAAACCAGTATTTTCAAAGGCTTGTACAGCTTATCATGCAAATCCACATTACTATTACTATTATTAAATAATATTTATATTATTTATATATAAATATATATACAAAATCCAAAAACAGAGATTGAGGATAACTTTATTAACAGGAGCGAATTAAAATGAAACTTACTTGCAGCAGAGAAGAATTAATGGAAATAATAGGTACTGTCCAGAAATCTGTACCTGCAAAGGCTGTTATGCCTATACTTGAATGTATAAAAATAGACGCCTCGGGTGACGGAAATGTTGTTGTGACGGGAAACAACCTTGACCTTTGCATAGAATACAACGCAAAATGCAATGTCAGCGAGGGGGGTTCTGTTGCGCTTGCTTCGAGAATGATGGGCGAAATAGTAAGAAGTATGCCGGACGGAAACGTTACTGTTTCGGTTGACGAGACTAATTATATAACTAAGATTGAAAGCGGTCAGAGTAAATTTAATATTCAGGGACTTTCTTCAAACGAATACCCTGCCGCTCCGATACTGGACGAAAAGTTTATGTTTACTCTTACGCAGAATATTTTGAAAAAGCTTATAAGAAAGACTATTTCGTTTATTTCGTTAAACGAGGGTAAAAAGCCTGTTCTTACAGGAGCTTTATTTGAAATAAAGAACGGAACTCTTAATGTTGCGGCGTCAGACGGTCACAGACTGGCTGTAGTAAGAGAGGAATTAAAAGAAAATGTAAGCGACGCAAAGTTTGTTATTCCGAGAACTACTTTAAACGAACTTTCTAAAATTTTAAAAGATGAGGACGAGCCTGTTAAAATAATTGTTTCGGACAGACACGTTATGTTTGATTTTAATGATTTTCAGGTTTATACAAGATTGCTTGACGGAGATTTTCTTAATTATGAGGCTATAATTTCGGTGGTTAACACAATCAGCGTTGTGGTTGACAAGAGAGTTTTGACGGACAGCCTTGAAAGAGCTCTTTTGCTTATTAATGACGATGTATCGGCAAAGTCGGACAAGAGAGTTCCGGTAAGGTTTAATATAGCGTACAACAAGATTGATGTTTCGTGTATTACGCAGAAAGGTCAGGTTAACGATACTGTGAGTGCGGACATTGATGGCGGTGAACTTATTATTGGGTTTAACTGCCGGTTCTTGCTTGACGCGTTAAACGGCTGCGATGATGAAAAGGTTAAAATTGAGTTCAGCGCACCGACAAGCGGATGTTTTATGAGGTCGACCACAGGTGACAACTCATATAGTTATATGGTTCTCCCTGTAAGGTTATACAACTAAGTTTGGCTAAAATTGCCCGACTCACTATTTTTCAAAGCTCGAAGTACATTGAGTACGTCGTCGCTTTTCAAAACAGCAATTCGGACAATTTTATCTCAAACTTCACGCTTGTGGTGAATTGTAAAAAATATTTACGATATATTGTTAAAAAGTTTAAAATAAATTGAGTATATAATTGCTTTTAAAAACAGCAATTGGGACTGTTTTATCTTAAATTTTATATTTGCGGCGGATGAGGTGTAATAACATGAAATTTAAAAGACTTGAAAATTACGAAACATCGGAAAACACATATATTGTTTATGATGAAAAAACATTAAACGGAATTGTAATAGACCCTGGTGTGAAAACGGAGGAAATCTTAAATTCCGCAAAAGAGGACAATATAAAAATAAAATATGTTTTTATAACGCACTGTCATTATGACCACATAGAATTTATGGAGGAATTAAGGGAACAGACGGGCGCAAAGCTTGTTTGCGGTGAAAAAGCGTCAATAAACATAGGAGATCCTTATATAAATCTGACAATATCGGGATTGGGCTATCCGTTATACGGAAAAAAAGCCGAAATTATTTTAAAGGACGGCGAAATATTTGAGTTTGATTCTGTAAAAATCGAGTGCATCTATACTCCGGGACATTCAAATTGCAGCGTATGCTACAAAATCGGAAACGAAGTATTCTGCGGCGATACGTTATTTTTAAGAAACTGCGGAAGATGGGATTTGCCTACCGGAAACGAAGAACAGCTGATAAATTCGGTCAAGACAAAGCTTTACACTCTTGACGATGAGGTAAAGCTTTATCCCGGACACGGCGAAGAAACGACTGTCGGATATGAAAAAAAATTCAATTTTTATATAAAGGGCTGAAAAGATGAATATAGTTCAGAGCGGTTACGAATGTGATTACGAATTAAGGCTTTTTGCAGGCTTGTTTTTTGAAAAAAACGAAGAATGTGAAATTAAGTCCGATTTTTCGTATAAAGAAAACAGAATAAATGTATATACGGAGATTAATTATAATGGAAAAACGTACAGCGAGGACTATTATTTTGATTTTGAAATAAAAGACAAGTCACAGAGACTTATAAAAAAAATATTTACGGCGGCGTGTACAAAATCTCTTTGCCATGCCGCAATGAAAATAAGAAAAATAAATCTTCCGTGGGGCGTGATGTGCGGAATACGTCCGGCAAAAAATGTGCGTCTGCTGCTTGAAGAGGGGTACAGTGACAGCGAAATAGAGGAAATATTTAAAAAAATCTATGAAGTGAGCAGTGAAAAAATAAAGCTTGCCCATACGGTGGCAAAAAACGAAGAAAAGCTTTTAAATGAAATCGGCAAAAACAGCGTAAGCATTTACATAGGAATACCGTTTTGTCCGACAAGATGTTTATATTGTTCGTTTGTTTCGACAGATATTCGCGTGAGCGGAAAATACATGGACGAATTTATTGAAAAGCTTCTTCTTGAAATAGATAAAACCGCACAGATAACAGAAAAACTCGGCGCATATGCCGAAAATATATACATAGGCGGCGGAACGCCGACCACATTAAGCGCACAGCAGCTTACAATGATTTTTGAAAGACTTAAAAAGCATTTTGATTTTTCAAAAATAAAGGAATTTACCCTTGAAGCCGGCAGACCCGACACAATAACCGAGGAAAAGCTTATTGCCGCAAAAAACGGCGGAGTTAACAGAATAAGCATAAATCCGCAGACGATGAATGAGGAAACTTTAAAGCGTGTGGGAAGAACGCACACACCGCAAATGGTTAAAAAATCGTTTGATATGGCGAGAAAAGCCGGATTTGATAACATAAACATGGATTTGATAGCCGGATTGCCGGGAGAAAATGTTGAAATGTTCAAAAAAAGCCTTGATGAGGTTATAGAGCTTGACCCGGAAAACATAACGGTTCATTCGATGTGCATAAAGCGTGCGGCGGATTTAAAACGCAATATCGACCGTCTGACGGATTCGGAAATGATGAACGAAATGCTTTCGTATACCCAAAAGCGCATGAAAGAAACAAAACGCGAGCCTTACTATATGTATCGTCAGAAAAACAGCAGCGGAAATCTTGAAAATGTAGGTTATGCAAAAGAGGGCTGCATGAGCACGTACAACGTAAATATCATGGAGGAAAAGCAGACCATAATAGCGCTTGGCGGCGGGGGAAGTACAAAGCTTGTTTACGGCGACAGAATAGAGAGAATTTTTAATTTTAAAGACCCGATTGAATATATAAGGCGTTTTGATGAAATTCTTGAAAGAAAAGATGAAATTTTATTAAAGGCAGGCGAGATGAATGATAGAAAAAATACTTGACGAGTACAAGGAATACCGTACCGCCGCAGAAATAGACAGAAAAAAAAGAATAAGCTACATTTTTAAAGAATATCCCGAAATAGAGGCTGTTGAAAATGAAATTTTTAAGGCAGGGTCTAAAAATATGACCGATATTCTTGAAAATCCCGAAAACGGCGATAAAATAAATGCCGCATTTAAGGAAAATCTTAAAAAATTAAGGCAGAAAAGAGCGGAAATTTTAAAAAAATACGGTGTGCCGGAGAATTATAATAGAGTAAAGTACCGCTGTGAAAAATGCTCCGACACAGGCTACACACCGGACGGAAAAAAATGCGTATGCTTAAAGCAAAGAATGATAAACGAGGCTTATTCAAGGTCAAATATGGGAGAAATGCTTGAAAAGCAGAATTTCTCAAATTTTTCGTTTGATTATTATTCAAAGGACGGAGGCGAAGCATCTCCTTATGAGAATATAAAGAAAATTTATAACAGAGCTGTGAATTATTGTAAAAATTTTGATAACGAGACAAAGGGACTTTGGTTTTACGGTAAGACAGGACTTGGAAAAACCTTTGTTTCAAGCTGTATAGCAAAAGAAATTATAGAAAGCGGAAAAACAGTTGTTTATTCACGTGCATCGAGATTATTCGGAAAATACGAGGATTATAAATTCGGCAGAAATCCGGACAGGAGCATTATAGACGAAATTTTTAACTGTGATTTGCTTATAATAGACGATTTGGGAACAGAGCCTAAAAACAGCATAAACAATTCGTTTTTGTTTGAAATTATAAACGAAAGAATGTCGGAAAACAAAAAAATTATAGTTAACACAAACTATGATTTTAACGAGGTGACAAGCGTTTACAGCAGCCGCTTTACATCGAGAATTTTTGAATATTTTATAGCTTATAAATTTATAGGCGAGGATATAAGATTACAGAAATTAAAAAATTAGAAAAATGAAAATAAGAAAAAAATTAAATGATTAAGTGAATAATAAAAAAACATCGGACTGTGTATTATGTCCGATGTTTTTTTATTATTGATTGTTCTTTTTTTCTCCGCCGACTAATTCGCCTGCCGCATCGCCTATGCCTTCGACCGCATCACCGACTGCATTTCCTGCATCTTTTGCCGCATTTCCTACTGCGTCGCCGGTATCTTCTACAGCATTACCGACTGCATTACCGCCGTTATTGTTTGTTGTTGCTGTCGGCTCGGGAGAATTTGCAGGGGTTGAGGTTGCTGTCGGCTGATTATTATTCCCGCATGATGCCAAAATTGAAATTGATGCGGCAATTATAAAAATTGAAATTATCTTTTTCATTTCTATTCATATCCTTTCTTGATTCGGAAAATATTTTCAAAGTTATTATTTACAATTTATTAATAATTATTCGGGAACATAAATTATTTTTTTTCGTCTAAAATAATATAACGTCAGAAACGTTATAAAAATCCGGATTTTTCATAAACCGGGGCAATTTGTATGTTGTTTACCCTAACAGCCGCCGGAAATATGTAAAAATTTCAGATTTGGGTTTTGTGTCAGTGACACGGAAAGGAATGATTAATTATGAACAAAAAAATCTTATTGGCAGCTATTATAGCGGCTATGACTGTTTCGGCAGCACCTGTATTTGCTGATGAAACGACAGAGAAAAAAGATAACAGTGTGGTTGCAGGAACTTTATTGCCGGAATCGGAGCTTGAAAACCAGGGTGATATTGCTCTTATAAATATGGACTACGATAAAGATTTATTTGAAAAGAAAGAAACAGAGGTTGTAAAGGCTGATAAAAGCGGAATAACCTTAAAAGGAGCCGATGATAAAGAGGAAAAGCTTGAAACAGCCGATACGGATATTATTTTAAATGCGGCAGGAGATAAAAAAACTGCGGCTGACATAAAGGAAAAGGACAAGCTTTACATATACAGCGGTCAGGGCATAAGAATAATAATTATAATGGACGGTGAAACGAGCGTTGATGTAGACGCTTATTTAAAAAGTGAAGAAGAAAATACTCTTGTAAACAGCAAGAAAGATCTTCAGATAAATATTGACAAAGAAACAAAGTATGTTAATGTGAACGGGGAAGAAGTAAAGCCGGAAAATCTTGAAACCTCGGTATTGGTTGTATTCTACGGAATTTCGACAAAGAGTATTCCGGCACAGACAACACCGGACAAGATTGTTGTTACGGATATAAAGGTAAAAAATATCGGCGGAGTTAAGGATACGGAGGAAGTTAAGGAAGAACCGGAAAAGGTTAAAAAGCTTGTTGTAAACGACAAAGAAGTATGCGACCTTTCATATGACGCAGAAGCTAAAACCTTTATGATTCCGGTAAGAGCGGTTGCAGAGAGTCTCGGCTACACGGTTGAATGGTTCGGAGGCGAGCTTAAAGTAACGGTAAATAATGATGAGTCGGGCGTTGAATTTAAAATCGGCGAAAACTCATACAAGGCAAAGGATGCGGAAAGCTGCGAGATTGAAAAGCAGCCGGAACTGATTAACGATACAACATATGTTCCGAGCAGCGTATTCAGCAAACTTCTCGGAAAGACCGTTGCTATTGATGGTGAGAACCTCACAGTTAAATAAAAAAATATTAAGAAAAAAACATACCGCCTGAAAAAAGCGGTATGTTTTTTCTTATTTATATAAATCTTTCAATTATTACATACTTTCCACAGTATCAATTCCGAGAAGTCCCAGAGCCGTTTTAATAACGGAGCAGGCGGCAGCGGTAATCGCAAGCCGCGCTTTTTTAGTTTCTTCCGGCACATCGGCTTTCAAAATCGGATTTGTATTATAAAATTTATTAAAATCCTTTGCAAGATTTGTAACGTACCTGTTTATATAAAACGGTTCGTTCTTGTCTGCTGCTGATTTTACTGCGTCGGCAAAGCTGTTAAGCTGCTTTACAAGCCTGTATTCGTCATCTGATACAGCGGCGGAAAAATCAGCGTCTGAAAAATCCAGATTCTCCGCACGTCTTAAAATACTTTTGCCTCGGGCATAGCTGTACTGACAATACGGTGCGGATTCGCCGTCAAAGTCAAGCATTGATTCCCACGAGAAAATTATATCCTTTTCACGCGAATTTTTTAAAAACGTATACAGCACTGCGCCTATTCCTATTTTCTTTGCAATTTCGTCGATATTTTCCATATCGGGATTGTTTTTTACTATAATTGCCTTTGTTTTTTCAATCGATTCGTTAAGAACGTCTTCAAGGAAAACGACATCACCGTTTCTTGTGGACATATTTTTGCCCGGCAGCTTTACAAGTCCGAATCCTACGTGTTCACAGCCTTTGCTCCAATCCCAGCCGGCTCTTTTCATAACCGAGAAAATCTGTTTAAAATGCAGCGTCTGCGGTATTCCGACAACGTATATATTCTTATCGAAATTATATGTTCTGTGACGGTAGAGAGCTGCGGCAATATCACGTGTGGCATAAATTGTTGCACCGTCCGATTTCAGAATTATGCACGGCGGCATATTTTCGTCCGACAAATCAACCACCTGCGCACCCTGTGACTCAACAAGCAAGCCTTTGTCATGCAGTATATCCACTACCTCCTGCATTTTATCCGAATAAAACGCTTCGCCGTTATACGAATCAAAGCTTACGCCGAGCATATCATACACTCTCTTAAATTCCACAAGGCTCATTTCTCTGAAATAAGACCAAAGCCTGGTGGTTTCTTCATCGCCGTCCTCAAGCTTTTTAAAATAACTGCGTGCCTCGTCCTCCAATGAAGGGTCATTTTCCGCCTCCTTATGGAAACGCACATATATTTCAAGCAGTGAATTTATGGGGTCTTTTTTTATTTTTTCGTCATTGCCCCAGCGCTTGTACGCACATATCAGCTTTCCGAACTGCGTACCCCAGTCGCCGAGATGATTTAACGACTGCACGTTATAGCCGAGGTGTTTATATATTCTTGCAAGAGAATTTCCGACCGCAGTGGAAAACAAATGTCCGATATGGAACGGCTTTGCAATATTCGGCGACGAATATTCCACAAGTGCGGTTTTTCCTCCGCCTATGTCAGAGCTGCCCCAGCTTTCGCCCGCCGCCGAAACGGCTTTTACCGTATCGGAAATAAACTGTGCGCGGTTAAAGAAGAAGTTTACATAGCCGCCTGCCGCTTCACATCTGTCAAGAACGCTGTCATCGGCAAATTTCTCCGCAATTTCTTTTGCAATTAACGGCGGCGCTTTTCGCATAGTCCGCGCGAGTATAAAGCACGGAAACGCCAAATCTCCCATTTTTTCCTCCGGCGGAATTTCCACCGCTCCCGATACCGCCGCACGGTCAAGCTCTGTTGCCTCCGTAAGCTTATCTATAACGTATTCCTTGAAATCCATTCAGTTTTCCCCCTTCGTGTTATACATTATATTATATATCTTTGCCATTGTATTGTCAATCATAAAAATTATTTTTCTGTTTCTGCCTGGATTGTCTTTACGTCAACATTTTTAAGCGATACGTTTTCCTTTACGGAAATTGCCGCCGCTATTCCGGCGGCTTCTCCCGTTGCAATGGCAATCGGCATTACGCGGAAATTTGAATGTGCGAGGTGACTTCCGCTGATGTTTCTGCCGCTTAAAAGAAGTCCGTCAATGTTTTCGGGCAGCAGACAGCCGTAAGGTATAGAATAATCCTTAGGCTGCGGCCATTCGTGCTGAACTCCCGTTTTATCAAGGCTTGCACCCGACATATTATGAACGTCAAAATTGAAAAATGCACGCTTTACAACCCAGTTGTCAAATTCCTTTGCGATGAGTATATCCTCCGGCATCAGTGATTCAATACCCTTAAAATGCCGTGTTTCTCTTATGCCGACAAGATAAGCCGAACTCATCAGCCAGCAGCTTTCATAACCGGGCACATATTCGCGCAGAAATTTCACAATAGGCTCAATCTGCGAACGGCATACTCTGATTCCTTTTGTTAGATCTTCGGCATTTGTACCGTCTATGTTTATACAATTTGTCATGTTACAGCAGACAGTTCCGGGTGTGGACTGGCGGTAAAGCAGTACGTGTCCTGCCGGAAACGGCAGCAGTTCCTTTGCAAGCGACTGCAATTCACCTTTTTCCGTTTCAACCTTTGTTTCAAACGAACCGGGGAAAACAGCACGCGTATAATCAACGCCGCCTACCTTGAACATAATGGTACACGGCTGCATCTTGCCGTCTGTTTCTCTGCCCTTGAAATAAGGTACTCCTGCCGATGCGGCAACATCTCCGTCACCTGTTGCGTCAATAACACGCTTTGCTTTTATAACTCCGCGTCCGCTCTTGTTTTGTACAATTACGCCGGTAATGGTTCCGTTTTCTGCTACGGCTTCACATACAAGAGTGTAGTACATTATTTTTACGTTTGCTTCTGCCGCCATTTCTTCAAGCACAAGCTTTAAAACCTCCTGATTTATTGTGTATTCGGGGCAGCCATTTTCTTCGGCATAGCCGAGAATCCGGCATTTTTCGTACGAACGCTTGAAAATTTCAGCCAAAACCTTGCTTGAAGAATGTCCCGTCCAATGCGACATCATTCCGGCTGTTGCAATTCCGCCAAGACAGTCAAATGCTTCGATAAGCATTACGTCAGCGCCCATGCGGCCGGCTCTTATTGCGGCGCCGACTCCGGCAGGACCGCCGCCGCATACCAATACGTCAACGTCTGCTATTACAGGGATTTCTTTTGATTTTTCAAGATATGTATTCATGTTTTTGTACTCCTTTATAAATTATACGTTAATTATAAAATAAATTTATAAAGTAATCCTTTAATTTTCTATGAAAAATCTTTAAAATCCGAAAATACTTGAATTAAGGCTGAATTTGTGATAAAATAGGATATATTACAAATACGAAAGGTAAAAAAATGGATTACAATAAGGTACGCAAGGAAGAAAAAAAGGATAAAAGAAACATTCTGCTGATTTTTTTAATGACAATCGTAATTATTATTTTTGCAGCGCTTACGTTTCTGCTTATTCTTACTATAAAAAACAAAAATACGGGCGGCAAAGAAGCCGCGGCAACGCCTGTTCCGACGCAAACGGCGGTAACAGCATCACCGGTAACGGAGACTACTCCGCAGCCGGAACAAACACCGACGCCGACTCCTGCGCCCGTGTTAAGACGGGGAACGTCCGAAGAAATTCCCGAGGAGGTTCGGCAGAGAATGAACGGCAAATCAATGAGACAGAATAATGACATATCTTACAAGGATTTGCGTTATCTTAAAATTCCACACTATAATTTCAACGGTACGGTTGAAACGGGAGAAATGGTGGTAAACAAAGCCGTTGCGGAGGATGTTCTTGATATTTTTGCCGAGCTTTACGATATAAAATATCCGATAGAGAGAATGGAGCTTGTTGATAATTACGGTGCGGACGATTATACTTCAATTGATTACAACAATACCTCCGCATTCAATTACAGACCGTCAACGGACGGCAGCGGACGTCTTTCACAGCACGCGCTGGGTAGGGCAATTGATATTAATCCGCAGATAAATCCGTATGTAAATTCAAATCAAGTCGGCTCACACAGCAATGCAAAGGAATACTGGTCGAGAGATTGGAAAAATTGGTCGGACGAAACGGCACAGAAAGCGTACATAGGACCTGACGCGGAAATTTATAAAATATTTATTAATCACGGCTGGGAATGGGGCGGCAGCTGGAGTTCTTACAGGGATTATCAGCATTTTCAGAAAAAATAAATTTGTTAAAAAGGAGCTGAAAACAGCGCTTTTTTAAGGGGATAGGAAAAAATGTTTCAGAACGGACAAACTGAACCCGATGGCGTATGTATATACTCCGAGTGGTTCAGTTTGTTCGTAGCAAAAAGGCATTTAAATTAAGAAAAATCGAATAAAATGCGATTTTTAACAAAATATAAAATTTTATTTTATTCATTCCTTATAAAATTGCCTTTTTGTGGTCTGGACTTTTTTTACATCCCCTTTTATATATAATTAAAAACATCTTCATTTCTTGATTTAACAATTTCAATTGGATAAGCTTTTAATAAATTCTCAAAAATATCCATAACGATTATTTCCGTGGGATAGTGTCCGGCGTCAATAACCGCAATATCGGTAAAAGACGCATCACAGGCGGTGTGATACTTTAAATCGGCTGTAATTATTACGTCACAGCTCTTTTCCTCTGCAGCCGGAATTAATTCCGAACAGCTGCCGGACGCAACTGCAACGGTTGAAATTTCTTTATCGAGGTTTCCTATAATGCGTACATAGGGTGTATTAAGCTTTTCCTTGACCGTTTTTGCAAATTCATTAAGCTTTACTGTTTTATTAAGCTTTCCGAATCGTCCGAGACCTGTGTTTTCACCGTTTTCCTCTATAATTTTAACGTCATGTAAATCAAACAGCCTTGCAAGAGCATAATTTATGCCGTGTTCGGCAGTGTCCATATTTGTATGCGCCGCAAAAATAACAACGTCGTTTTTTATTGCGCTGCGAATCATTCTTCCGTCAGACGAGGAAAAATCTATTTTTTTTATTCCGTTAAGGAGTATGGGGTGGTGCGAAATAATCATGTCACAGCCGTTTTTTACCGCTTCGTTTACGGTAAATTCGTTTGTGTCGAGCGTAATAAGCACCTTTTTTACTTCTTTTTCACCGTCACCGCATAAAATTCCTACGTTATCCCACGAATATGCGAGATTTTTAGGTGCGGATTTTTCTATAATTTCAGCAATTTCATAAGCTTTCATGTTTAAATCTCCGTTATTTTATTAAGCTCATCAAGCCAGAAACGGTATTGAGCGAGCTTTTCTTCATCAATATTTTCCGAATTTTCAAGACCTGTTATAACCTTTGTAAATTCTCTTTTCTTTTTCTCGTAAAGCTGCTTAAAATGGATATTACCGTACAGATACGGCGGCAGCTGATAGAAAAAATCATTTTCAAACGGCTCTGATTTTCCAAAAGACGCGGTTATAAGATTATAAACCTTAAATCCCTCAACCGAAATATCCTCATTTTCAATCGTGTAGCCGTTATTTATGAGATATTTTCTGAGTTCATACTGGCAGTTCATGGGCTGTAATATAAGTTTTGAATTAACGGCGGTTTTTCTGCCTTTTTCAAGTATATCGCTTATAAGAATACCGCCCATTCCGGCAATTATTATAACGTCCGCTTCATTTTCTTTAAGCGTTGATAAGCCTCCGCCGAGGCGCACGTCGATTTTATCCGTCATATTATATTTCTTAACGGTTCTTTTTGCGGCGTCGACCGGACCTTTTCGTATATCGGACGCTATAACCTTTTTTGCACGTCCCTCGTCAATAAGCCTTACGGGGACATATGCGTGGTCTGTGCCTATGTCGGCAACGGTGTTTCCATGCGTATGATTTATAATACTTTGTAATCTCGGTGTAATCATGTAAACTCTCCGTAAATAAATAATTATTTTTTTCACTTATCCATACAATTATACACGGGGTGTGGATAATTTTTTTCGAAAAAATCCAACAAAAAACGGCATAAAACCTTATTTTTTTTGAAAATTCAAAAATTAATCCACTTTTTATGAGTGAAAAAAACAGAATAATGTCACTTTATGTAACAAAAATATGTAAACCTCGAAAAACCGCATAAATACGTCAGGTTGTCCACTATTTATAATATACGCACACCGTGGATAACATAGTGGATAACGTGGATAAGTAGTATAAAATTATGAATTTATGCGAAAAATTGCGTGGATAAGTTGTGTTTTACCATGTTTATACTTTGTTGACAATTTTTATTAGGTTTACATAATATCTGAAAAATACGTAACCTGTTGGAAAAAATTACATATTTTTAATAAAATCCCGTTATAATCCGATTAAGGAACTGTAAAAAAGTATTTTTTAGGCTCTGTTTAAGGGATAGGAAAAAATGATTCAGAACGGACAAACTGAACCCGACGGCGTACATGTGTACTCCAAGTGGTTCAGTTTGTTCGTAGCAAAAAGGCATTTAAATTAAGAAAAATCGAATAATATAACACTCTATTCATCACAAAATTGCCTTTTTGTGGTCTGGACTTTTTTTACATCCCTAAAATATTTATTTAATTATATCAGTACCCATGTAAGGAACGAGCTTTTCCGGAACGGTAACTGTGCCGTCGGCATTCTGGAAGTTTTCGAGAATAGCCGCAACGGTTCTTCCGACCGCAAGACCCGAACCGTTTAATGTGTGAACAAACTGCGCCTTGTCCTTTGCGCTTTCTTTATATCTGATGTTTGCGCGTCTTGCCTGGTAATCCTCAAAGTTTGAGCAGGACGAAATTTCAACGTATCTTCCGTAGCTGGGCATCCAAACCTCTATATCGTAGGTTTTTGCCGATGAAAAGCCTAAATCGCCGGTTGACAGGCAGACAACTCTGTAAGGAATACCAAGTCCCTGCAAAAGCTTTTCGGCGTCGTTTGTAAGCTTTTCAAGCTCGTCGTAGCTGTTTTCGGGTTTTACAAACTTTACAAGCTCAACCTTGTTGAACTGGTGCTGTCTGATAAGACCGCGTGTGTCGCGTCCGGCGCTTCCGGCTTCTGCTCTGAAACAAGCCGAATAAGCGCAATATTTAATAGGAAGAATGTTTCCGTCAAGAATTTCATCTCTGTGAAGATTGGTTACGGGAACTTCTGCCGTAGGAATCATGAAGAAGTCGTTGTTTTTAATATTGTAAGCGTCCTCCTCAAATTTCGGAAGCTGACCCGTACCGGTCATTGACGCTCTGTTTACCATATACGGCGGAAAAATTTCGGTGTAGCCGGATTCTTCGGTGTGAGTATTTAAGAAATACTGAATAACCGAGCGTTCAAGTCTTGCACCTAAACCTTTATAAACGGTAAATCTTGTACCGGCAATTTTCGTACCTCTTTCAAAATCAAGAATATCAAGGTCTGTACCGATGTCCCAGTGAGCCTTTGACTCAAAATCAAAGGTACGCGGAGTACCCCATTTTCTGATTTCCTTGTTCTCAGTATCGTCCTTGCCTATGGGACAGGAGGGGTTAGGAATATTCGGGATACGGAGCATAAACTCTCTCAGTTTTTCGTCAATCTCTCTTACCTTTTCATCATCGGCTTTGATTTCGCTGCTAAGCTCCTTCATTTCTTTAAAAAGCTCATCGGTGTTTTCGCCGGCTTTTTTCATTGCGGGTACTTTTTTTGTTATTTCGTTCTGCTTTGACTTTTTCTGCTCAACGTCTGTGAGAAGCTCTCTCCTCTGCTTGTCAAGCTCTATTGCCGGTGAAATGTCCAGGTCATTGCAGCGGTTTTTTAAAGCCTCTCTGATTTTGTCGGGGTTTTGTCTTAAAATTTTTATGTCTAACATGATAATTTATCCTTTCTGTTTATTATTTCATTAATTCATTATAAGCAGCCTGCTGCTGCTCGTTAAGGCTGTCATAACTGAGTTCGGAAAGTATTTCCTTTACTTTTTCCGCATCGCCGGATTTTTTTGCGGCATATGCGTTAAAAAGAATGTTGTTTCGATATTCGGTGATATCGGATTCGGTTATTTTTTCGTTCAAATCCGATATTTCACTGTCCTTTTCCTTAATAATTTTTTCAAGCTCCGTCACCTTTTGCGTAAGATTGGAATTTTCCTCACTTAAAACAGACGCTTTTTCGGAAATTCCTTCAGGCTGGGGAATAGGAGTATTGTCAATCGCCGACTGACGTTTGTTCATGGTCGTCTGACCGAAAAACGCAATTATGGTCAGAATAATTGCCATAAAAAATATCAGTGCGGCATACAGGAAAAGTGACTTGTTGTTTTTATTATCCATTTTCATTAACCGTCCTTGATTTTTTTGCCGTTTCGAGAGAATATTTTTCTTCGTCAAGCAGTTTTATCGAGGTTTCGCCGCCGCGCACCTCTCTTACGTAGGTATTACAGGAATTATGCCCGTAGAGCGAGGTAATTATAAAACCGTCGTTATTGCTGTTCAAAACGGTGAGCGCAAAGCTTAGTTTTCCCGTGACGTCATCGTATGCATCAAAATTAAATACAGATATTTTTGACAGGGAAAGGTTTGATTTGCTTTCACACCCCTCAATTCGTGACGAAAGTATTCCGTCCGAAGTATTGTTGACCTTTTTTGAAAGGTTGTTGACCTTTTCGTAATATTCTTTCAGGGCGCCCGTAATATCGCCGTCCTCCGAATAATAGAGGAGACTGTTGATTTTTGATGCGTTTATTACAGTAAGAATAAAACAGATTATAATAAGCGCGGTAAGTATAACGAGAACCGCAAGTATAAGTATGCTGCTGTTCATATATTCACAACCTTTCTAAAATTTCGGAAGATTTAACAGTTCAAGTATTCTGTCCAGATCCTCGTTTCCGTAGTAGTCTATTTCGATTTTGCCCCGTTTTGCATTGTGTGAGATTTTAACCTTTGTGCCGAGAACGGACGCAATCTGCTCCGCAAGATGCTCCGTTTCTATTTGTTCCGCAGTGTTGTCCTTTTTCGGCGGTGATTTTTTCTCTTTATTAAGCTTTTTTGCAATTTCCTCCGCCTGACGGACGCTTAGTCTGTCCTCAATTATGCGTTTTGCGAGAGCAAGCCGCATTTCGGGGTTTTCAACCGAAAGCAAGGCGCGCGCATGACCGCTTGAAAGCTCGCCGGTGATTAAAAGCTTTTTTATACCGTCGTCAAGCGTCAAAAGCCTTAGCGAATTGGCTATCGCACTTCTGCTTTTGCCTATGCGCTTTGATAAAATTTCCTGCGTCAGACTGAAATCCTCCAACAGGGAATGATATCCCAATGCTTCTTCAATGGGGTTTAAGTCCTCACGCTGCAAATTTTCAATCAGCGCAATTTCGGCGGTTTGCTGTGGAGTGTAATTTTCAATTATGCACGAAACCTCACTTAAACCCGCTTTTTTTGCGGCGCGCCAGCGGCGTTCGCCGGCAACTATTTTATAGTAGCCTTTTTCGTCACGCGTTACAATGATTGGCTGAATTATACCGTGTTCGCGTATTGATTCGGCAAGCGTTTCAAGCTTTTCATCGTCAAAATTCTTTCTCGGCTGATCTCTGTTCGGTTCGACAGAGTTTATTTTAAGAGTAATAACACCCTTTTTCTGTCCGGAATTTTCGGTGACCGAATTTTTTTCCACTTCTTCACCGGTACTTTCAAAAAGAGAGTCAAGACCCTTGCCGAGTCCTCTTTTAACCATATGTTCTCCTCCTTTTAAAATATATATAAAACAATATATAGTATATAAATAGGAAAGAATATACTATATATTGTTTATTTAGCTGTTTTTTCTGATAATTTCCTTGGCAAGTGCAACGTATGCGTCAGCGCCTTTTGAGGTTCTATCATATTTGATAATAGGCTCGCCAAAGCTCGGAGCCTCCGACAGCCGCACATTACGCGGAATTATGGTTTTGTAAACCTTATCGGGAAAATATTTTTTCACCTCATCAAGCACCTGTATAGAAAGATTTGTTCTGCCGTCATACATTGTGCCGAGAACTCCCTCAATATCTATATTGGGATTAAGCTTTTTTTTAATCATTCTTATCGTGCCGATAAGCTGGCTTAATCCTTCAAGCGCATAATATTCGCACTGAACCGGAATAAGCGCCGAATCGGCGGCGGTAAGTATGTTAATTGTAATCATTCCGAGAGCGGGCGGAGAATCAATTATGATGAAATCGTAATTATCGCGTATTTTTTTAATAACAGCCGAAAGAAAAAATTCACGTTTATCCTCGTAAGCAAGCTCAATTTCCACCGCCGAAAGATTGGGCGATGAGGGAATTATATATAAATTGTTGTATTTAGTTTTAATTACGGCGTTTTCGGTTTTGTCCGGGTCTGCAAGACAATCGTAAATTGTCGTTTTGTAATCACTTATGCCGAGACCGCTTGTTGAATTGCATTGTGGGTCGCAATCTATAAGAATTGTTTTTTTACCCTCAGACGCAAGCGACGCGGAAAGATTTACGGATGTTGTGGTTTTGCCGACTCCGCCTTTTTGATTTGTAATGGCAATTATTTTGCCCATATTTATCTCCAATCCGCCGTTAAACGGCAAAAAGTTTTTCATATACTATTATAACACGAATTTTCAATTTGTAAATGTTTCACGTGAAACATTTTATAAATTTAACAGTAATGTAATATTAATTTGTAAATACTTGTATAAATTTCTTGTTTTATAAAATAATAGTAGGAGAAAGGCAAGGTAATATGAATGGATTTGAAAAAAACTATTAAATCGGTACTGTGGTTCAACGAACCTGCGCCGAACAGTAAATTTACCATAAATAATGAAAAAAAATCGGCTGAGTATGATGTAAGAAAAGAAAAAGAGCCGGAAAAGGACGTTTATGTCAGCGGCGATATTGAACGGGATCTTTCCTATATAAAGAACAGATTTTCTTATCCCTTAAATAATGATATCGTAATACGTGAAATTATGCTTAAAGAAAACAGGAAAGCATTTGTTGTATTTATTGACGGAATGGTGTCGGCAGAGGCGGTGAATGAAAGTATTATAAAAACTTTACTTGAAATACCGTATTTTACGGACGATAAAATATATCGTTACGAAACGGAAATTATGGAAAAATTCATCGCACATTCACAGGCACAGGCTACGGAAAGCATGGATAATACGGCAGAGGAGATAAATTTCGGCAGCTGTGCGGTGTTTGTGGACGGCGTTAAGAAGGCTTTTGTGTTTGATGTGCGTTCGTGGGAACACAGGAGTGTAGAAAAACCGGAAACGGAGCAGTCAATTTACGGTCCGCAGGAGGCTTTTTCGGAGATGCTAAGGACAAATACGTCGCTTGTCAGAAAAATAATTAAAACCGAAAAGCTTATTGCGGAGGGCGTTAAGATAGGAAACGTTTCAAAAACGAGGGGAGTTCTTTTATATATAAACGATATTGCAAACGATAACCTTGTAAGCGAGGTAAGGCGGAGAATTAAAAGCATAGATATGGATTATATAATTTCCATAGAAGAAGTTGAAATGATGCTTGAAGAACACACCTTTATGGCAACGGCACAGCTGATGTCTACCGAACGTCCCGACAGGGTGGCACGCGCGCTTACAGAGGGGAGAGTGGCACTGATTTTAAACGGAAATCCGCACGTTCTGATATTTCCGTCAAGTATATTTGAAACGGGACACGCCGTATCGGATAATTATCTGCGTGTTCCGTATGCGAATATGGCACGGATAATACGTCTTATAGCGTTGTTTGTTTCAATTTTACTGCCGGCAATGTATCTTGCGGCGACATTGTATCATCATGAGATAATTCCTACTTATTTATTGTATTCAATCAGCGCATCACGTGAAAATGTGCCGTTTCCGAGCTTGGTTGAACTGCTTTTAATGGATATTTCATTTGAAATGATACGTGAAGCCGGAATGCGTATGCCAGGACCTATAGGTTCTACTCTCGGAATTGTGGGCGGACTTATTTTGGGTCAGGCGGCGGTAAGCGCAAAAATCGTAAGTCCGATAATGATTATAATTATCGCAATTACGGGTATAGGCTCTTTTGCAACCTCGGATTATTCGTTAAGCTGGAGCTGCCGTGTTTTAAGAATAATATTCATATTTTTGGGAGCGCTTCTCGGACTTTACGGTATAGCAATAGGAATTTTTGCTTACAGTGTGTATCTCGGAGCACAGAGAAGTTTCGGGGCACCCGTTCTTACGCCAATGCCGAAAACGGGCAGCAGGAGCATGAGTAATGCGTTTTTTGTGGATGCAATATGGAAAAGGGAGAAAAGACCGTCGTTTCTGAACCCTAAAAATATAAACGAAGAACCGGAAATAAGCCGTAAATGGTGGAAAAGCAATAAACAGCAAAAGTAAATGTTTCACGTGAAACATTTTTTAATGACGGAGGTTATAATGCTCAGAAAAAAAGAAATTACCGCACTTACGATAAATGCGGTGTTGGTGAAAATGCTTTTTGAATTCCCTCGTACCGTTATTTTAAACAGCGGAAACAGTGCATGGATGCAAATAATATATAATATGCTTATAGTTTTATTAATATTTTTTGTAACAGCAAAATTTTACGAAAAAAAGAAAAATATAATAGAGATTGCCGATGAATTGGGAGGAAAAGGACTGAGAATTGCGGTCGGAATAGTTATGTTTGTTATTTTGTCGGTAAACTTCCTGTCGGTAATAAGACTTTTTCCCGAAACGGTTAAAATAGTTTTATTAAAAGATACTCCCATAAATATGATAGTATTTCTTTTTGCGGCGGCAGCGGCATTCGGAGCATATATGGGAATAAATTCGATTGCAAGAATACACTGTATTTTTTTGCCGATTGCAAATATTATACTTGTTTTGTTTATAATATTGCTTGCACCTTATTATAAGGTAGAAAATATTATGCCGTTTTTCGGCGAGGGAGCAAAAAAGCTGTTTGTAAACGGTTTTGAAACCGTTTCGTTGTTTGCGGATATAATATTGTTGAATATTTTATTGCCTTATGCGCAGACACTGAACGATGTAAAAAAAAGCGGATACAAATCAATTCTGATAAGCGGCGGACTTTCGGTAATTATAATGCTTGCGTATTGTATGCTTTATCCGTATCCCGTTTCGGAAAATTTCATATTTCCGGTGTATCAGATGACGCGAATGGTGCATTTAAGCAGCTTTTTCAGTCGGTTTGAGGCAATATTTCAGTTTGTATGGTCGCTGCTGCTGTTATTGTATGCGTCTGTGTATGTGTATATATTAAGCTATATTTTTCAGATTACATTTTCATTAAAATATATAAAACCCGTTATTGTGCCGGTTGTTATAATATGCTATTCGCTGTCGCTTATTCCGTCGTCGCTTGCACAGACGGTAGGTATAGAAGAATCGATAAGCAAAATTGTGTTTCCGCTTGTGTTTATAATTCCGTTTATAGCCGGAATTATGGGAAGATATAAGAAAAATAAAGAAAATTGACATCTTTTGTCTGAAAGGAACGGGAAAAATGAAAGTAATAAAGCTTATTGCGGCTTTGTTAGCAATAATGCCGCTTACCGGATGCGTCGGAAACGAGCCGAACGATGCGGTTTATATAGTGGCGATGGGCTTTGACAAGGCAAAGGACGGCAGCAATAATTATGAAATGACGATACAGTTTGCAAAGCCGACTGAAATAAGCGGCGGTGCGTCAGAAAGCGGCGGAAAAGGGGGGGCGGATATAATTGAAAACATAGTTGTCAATGCGCCGAGTATCTATGCCGGGATTAATACCGCAAACCATATAGTGAGCAAAAAGTTTTCACTTTTTCACAGCAAGCTTTTTGTATTTTCGAGCGAAGTAGCGCAGGAGGGAATAGCGGACTTGCTTGAAACAATGTCGAGGAGCGAGGAAATACGTGCTGACGTGTATATGGCAGTGTCGCGCGGCAGAGCAAACGAATATCTTACCGAAGTAAAACCTGTGGTGGAGCTTAATCCGGCAAAGTATTATCAGCTGACCTATGATGAAAATGACGCAGACGGATTTCCGAGATGTACGCTTTTGGAGTTTGCATTTTTGGAAAATGTGGACTACGCAGACATAGCCGTTCCGGTAGCCGGAGTTATGGACGGCGGAAGTTTGGAGGAAAACGGAGAAACATCACAAGATGAAGAATCCTCCGACAGCGGCGGGGACAGCAAAAAAAGTGACGATAGCAATAGTCAAAATGAAAACAGTGAAGAAAAGAATGTTCCGTTAAATGAAAGCGGATTTGAATTTAAAATAAAAAACTATATTGCCGGACAAGTGGCGGTACAAGAGGAAAATAGGAGCGAAACCATGGGAATGGGAATATTCAGAAATGAAAAGCTTGTGGCAATATTAGGCGAAAAAGAAAGCGTTTTGTATAATATTTTAAGAGGTAACTATCGTAGTAGTTATATAACATTTCGTGAAAAACAGGATTCGGATAAGCCTGTAACGCTTAAAATTGCACAGAGAAAAAGACCGATGATTAAAATAGATAAGGATAATAAAAAGGTAAGGATAAGGTTATATCTTGAAGCTGATTTTTATTCCGTTTCCGCAGATTATAATATAGAAAAGCGCATTGCGGAATTTGAGGATGAAACAAAAAAAGAGATTAACAGTGCGTGTGAAGAATTTATAAAGAGCGTGCGCGATAATTACGACTCGGATATAGTGGGAATAGGGCTTGAAGCAAAAAAGCTTTTTTGGACAAACAAGGAATTTGAGGAATACAACTGGCGCAAAAAATTCAGCGAATATGATATTTCCGTAGATACTGATTTCAAGATAAGAAGAACAGGACTTACCATGCGTGAAAAAGAATAAGGATTAACGTAAAAAATATGCTGCGCATCTTGCCTTTTTTAAAACATGGAATCATCCTCTCTCAAAAAAAGGCAATTTGCCCGTATATTTTCTATGTTACATGCCGCTTTATGCGGCGGAACGGAGGGTTAAAATGGCGTCGGATATTTTAATTTATGCGGTTATTGCGATAAGTTTTTTTAAGACAATAGGCTATTGCGTCTATACGTTTAAGACAAAAAATTTTTCGGGCGGAGCGGGCGTTGCCGTTTTGGCGGCAATGCTGCTTGCCGTTGCTGTGGTATTTGTAAGATAAAAAAACACATTTTCAGACAAAACATCTGAAAATGTGTTTTTTTACAGATTATTGATATAGGTTTTCGTAAATTCCTCCAAAATCTCGTCGCGTTCAATTTTCACAATAAGACCCCTTGCACCGTTATAACTTGTTATGTAGGTAGGGTCGCCGGAGAGAATATATCCCACAATCTGACTTATAGGATCGTAACCCTTAACCTTTAAAGCCTCATAAACCTCTTTAATAACCTTTTTTACCTCCTGGGATTTTTCGTAATCAAGGTTAATTTTCATTGTCTGATCAAAATCCATCTTAATCATCCTTTCCGTTTTACATAGCATTTTAAATGCAGAACAGCTCCGCCTTTTATCCTGATTTAAGCATATAACAATCCGGGACAAAATTCAAGTGCAAAAACAATAATTTTATAAATATTTAATATTTGTAATCACAGCGGTTTCAAATTAAAACCGAAAAAGTCCGTCAATACTGTCCGTCTGACCTACCGCCGCAGCGGATAATGTCGAAATGTCGAGAACTCTGTCGATGATTTCACCCACGGAAGCAACGCTTACATCGTCAATCATTTTCAGAGCTTCCTCCTGCGTATGAATTTTCTTTCCGATAAGAAGCGAACGGCCTGCTCCCTGCATTCTTGCGCCGGTGCTTTCGTAACCGAGGATGTAGCTTCCCTTGAGCATTTCCTTCGCTCTGTCAACCTCGCTTTTTGAAAGCTTGCTATGCTTTATCGTATTGATTTCCTCGCATATAAGCTCCGCGACACGACCGAGATTTTCCGCGCTCATTCCGGCGGCGATATCAAAGCTTCCGGTACCTATGTATGCGCTGTGAGCGGCGTAAATCGAATATACAAGTCCGTATTTTTCGCGGATATTCTGAAAAAGCCTTGACGACATTCCGCATCCGAAAACATTGTTAAAGACCAAAAGACTGTAAACGGATTCGTCCATTATATCAATTCCGTTAAAACCGACAACAAGCTGAAGCTGTTCGGTATCCTTGGTTTTTAAAATACTCCCGGGAGAATAGTGCGCCTCCTCCATTAAGGGCTTTCCTTTAATTAGACGGTTGTTTCCAAAAAATTGTTCCAAAAGAGCGAAAAAATTTTCGCATAAATTTCCCGAAACGGAAATAATAATATTATCGCTCGTATAATGGTTTTTTATGTATGTACGCATCGAATCGGAATTGATTTTTTCCAGGGTTTCGGGAGTACCGAGGATTGTTCTGCCCATCGGGGTATCGCCCCATGCCGCATATGAATAAAGGTCGTACACCAAATCCTCGGGACTGTCCTCATACATATTTATTTCCTCGTTAATAACTCCGCGTTCAAGAATTATATCCTCCTCCGAAAGCTTCGGATTAAAAATCATATCCGACAGAATATCCATCGCAATTTCTGCATGAGCGTCAAGGGTCTTTGTATAAAAGCAGGTGTATTCGCGTGCGGTAAATGCGTTAATCTGACCTCCCACCGCGTCAATCTCGTCGGCTATCTGTGCGGCGCTGCGTTTTTTTGTTCCCTTAAAAAGCATATGCTCAATAAAATGAGATATTCCGTTTTCTTCTTTTTTTTCGTTGCGCGAGCCGTTTCCGACCCACACACCTATCGAAACGGATTTAAGATACGGAATTTCCTCCGCAACAACCCGTATGCCGTTTGATAATGTTTTGAATATATACATAAAAATCTCCGTTCTTTGTATTTTGATATAATATATGATAATTACCGCCACATCAGTCACTGCGTGACAGCTTCTTTTGCAACGCTGCGCAAAACTATGTTTTGCTATGCTGCAACACTTTGCGTTGCTCACCTCTAAGGGGAAACCAAAAGCGGTGTGACAGTTTCTTTTACAACGCTGCAGCACTTTAAATTTTACAATCTGTTATAATAAGTATAAAATGGAAAAGATGCAAGCAGATTGCCTTCTTGCAAGGCGACGGCGTATGTATATACTCCGAGCCTTGTAAGGAGGTGAGATGCGCAGCATATTTTTCATTTTAGCCATTTTATCAGATGTTTGAGTACATACTGTATAAGTTGTAGTATAGTCCGTGTTTTTCGATTAATTCATCGTGCGAGCCCTGTTCCTCAATGCCGTTTTCGGTCAGAACAAGAATAATATCCGCATTGCGTATAGTTGTGAGCCTGTGAGCAATTGTAAATACCGTTCTGCCCTTTGCCAGACGTTCGAGAGATTCCTGTACAAGCTTTTCGCTTTCGTTGTCAAGAGCGGAGGTCGCTTCGTCAAGAATAAGCACCGGCGGATTTTTCAAAAATACACGCGCAATCGAAACGCGCTGCTTTTGTCCGCCCGAAAGCTTGACGCCTCTTTCGCCTACGTAAGTGTTGTAGCCGTCGGGCAATGCCATAATAAAATCATGCGCACCCGCAGCCTTTGCGGCGGCGATAACCTCCTCCTCCGATGCGTCCTGTCTGCCGTAAAGAATATTTTCCAGAATTGTTCCCGAAAACAGATAAACGTCCTGCTGAACAACGCCGATGGATTTTCTTAACGATTTAAGCGTTACCGATTTAATATCCGTGCCGTCAAGAAATATTCTGCCCTCCGTCACGTCGTAAAATCTCGGAATAAGACTGCACAGCGTTGTTTTGCCGCCGCCGGACGGGCCGACAAGCGCAACGTTTTCGCCCCGCTTTATGTGCAGATTTATTCCCGATAAAACCTCCGTTTTGTCGTCGCTGTAATGAAAGCTTACGTTTTCAAATTTTATATCGCCCTTAACGTCGGTTATGTCTTTGGCGTTATCTTCTTCGATAATGTCTGCCGGGGAATCCATAATTTCAATAAAGCGTTCGATTCCGGTCATTCCGCGCTGAAACTGCTCCGTAAATTGAATAATGGTTCTCAGCGTTGCAAGCAGAGTGCTTACATATAATAGGTAGGCAGTCAGATCCGCGGGATTGATTTTTCCGTGAAGCATAAACAGCGAACCGAAAGTGAAAACCGTCAGATACATTATCCCCTCAAAAAATCTGTTGGAGGTCTGAAATCCTGCCATATAAAAATATCCGACTTTTTTTGTACCGAGAAAGGTTTTGTTTCCGTCCTCAAATTTGGTGCGTTCCGCGTCCTCGTTGGCAAAGGATTTAACCACGCGTATTCCCAAAAGCGAATCCTCAACCTGCGAATTGATTTCTCCTATCTGGTGCCGCTGTGCCTTGAATGCACGGCGCATACGGGTGTTAAAGAATTTCACAAATACAAAAATCAGCGGCAGTGCGGCAAACATTATAAGCGTCAGCGGAATATTCACACCGCATAAAATAATAAACGAAACGACAATTTTAAGCGCCGCCATGAAAAATTCCTCCGGACAGTGGTGAGCAAATTCCGTAACGTCAAACAAGTCGCTTGTAATTCTTGCCATAATCTGACCGACCTTATGGTTTGAATAATACGAAAACGAAAGCGTCTGCAAATGGTCGAATAAATCTCGCCGCATATCCGTTTCGATTTTTGCTCCCATAACGTGACCGGTGTCCGCCATATAGAAATTTGCGGCGGAGTCTATAATGCGCAGCAAAAGATACAGCGCAGCAATTTTTATGATAAGTCCTGCGCTCAGTGCGGAAATATTGTTTATGCCGATATTTGTGACGTGGCGCACAAGCATCGGAAAAACAAGATCGCATACCGCGGTGAGCGACGCACAGAATAAATCAAGGAAAAGTATGCCCCTGTATTTCTTAAAGTACGGAACAAATCTTTTAACAAGGTAACTCATTTTCATTGCGGATAGTTTTCCCCTCTCTTAAAACTTAATTACTACATTATAATACATATTTCTTTATTTTTCAAGTCTCAATATATAAACAAAAAAATAATCGGTAATTATGTCTTGACAAAACGTGTATGAGTTTGTATAATATTACAGAAAATATTATTTGGGAGGAAACATTATGCCTTTAATTGATATGCCGCTGGAAAAACTTAAAAAATATATGGGTACAAATCCCCGCCCCGATGACTTTGACGAATACTGGGAGAGAGGGTTAAAGGAAATGGGAGAAACAAATCCCGAAACGCAGCTTGTAAAAAATAAATTTCAGCTTCCGTATGCCGATTGCTTCGATCTGTATTTTAACGGAACAAAAAACGGAAGAATTCACGCAAAGCTTTTGATACCGAAAAATATAAAGGGAAAAGCTCCCGTTTTGCTGCATTTTCACGGTTATTACGGAAAAAGTCACAATTGGATGTATTATGCCGGGTTTGCGGCAATGGGATTTATCGTTGCAGGAATGGATTGCCGCGGTCAGGCGGGACTGTCTGATGACAAAAATCCGGTTTGCGGAAATAATATAAGCGGACATATTATAAGAGGCTTGGATGAACCGAATCCCGATAATATGTATTACAGAAATGTTTTTTTGGATACCGCAATGCTTGCTCGGGTTGTTTCTGAATTGGAGCAGGCAGACGGAGATAAAATGGCTGCTTTCGGAGGATCACAGGGAGGAGCTCTTACGGTTGCCTGCGCGTGTCTTGTTCCAAACCTTAAAATGGCGGCTCCGTGTTATCCTTTCCTGAGTGATTATAAGAGAGTGTGGGATATGGATCTTGACCAAAGAGCATATGATGAAATAAGAAGTTATTTCCGTATGTTCGATCCGTGTCATGAGCGTGAAAATGAGATATTTACGAAGCTTGGATATATAGATTTACATAATATGGCTGAAAGAATCAATGCCAAAATGATGTTTGGAACGGGCCTTATGGACGATGTTTGCCCGCCCTCCACACAGTTTGCGGTTTATAACAGAATTAAATCAGAGAAAAGTATGGTGATTTATCCCGATTTCGGACACGAAAATCTTCCTGACTTTGAAGAAAAAATGACCGAAATGTTCTGCAAATTGCTGTAAAATAAAAAAAATTCTCTTAAAAGTGTAAAAACTCTTGACAAACGCTTGTTTTTTTAATATAATTTTATAGGTTATGTATTTAACTTGAATTTTGGGAGAGTGAAGAAAATGACAAACGGTAAAAATCTTCTGGTTGGCTTTAAGCAGTCGCTCAGGGCAATCGAAGACGGAAAAGTTCAGAAAGTCCTTCTTGCGCTCGACTGCGAAGACAAAATCAGCGCGCCTATAAGAAATGCCGCCGCAGAACACGGTACGGAGATAGAAGAAGTTCCGTCAATGAAGGAATTGGGCGATGTATGCGGAATAGATGTAAAGGCAAGCTGCGCCGTGGTTTTCAAATTTTAGTTTATTTCATGCATTGCATGTAAATAATATATTAAGGTATAAAATACCGCAAATTTAAAGAAAGGAAGTGTAACACGGTATGCCAACATTTAACCAATTGGTCAAAACCGGAAGAAAGACCTCTAAAAAGAAGTCGACGGCTCCTGCTCTTCAAAAGAATTTGAATTCTTTAAAGAAGAAGATGACAGATAAGAGCTCGCCGCAGAAGAGAGGCGTGTGTACTGCTGTAAGAACAGCTACACCGAAGAAGCCTAACTCGGCATTGAGAAAAATCGCCAGAGTAAGACTTACAAACGGTATAGAGGTAACAGCATATATTCCCGGTATCGGACACAATCTTCAGGAACATAGTGTTGTTCTTATAAGAGGCGGAAGAGTAAGAGACCTGCCTGGTACAAGATACCATATCATCAGAGGTACTCTTGACGCACAGGGAGTTAACGGACGTCTTCAGTCAAGAAGTAAGTACGGTGCCAAGAGACCAAAGGCAGCAAAGAACTAAAACTTGAATTGCTGTAACAAACAGTTATATCACAAAAGTGCATATCGGGTTATATATCAATATATTTCGAATACGCACTGACGGGGACAAGCCCCGAGTACCTGTGATATTCATGCAAGTAAGCGAAAGCTTACCATACTATGAAGGAGGGAAGTAAAGTGCCAAGAAAAGGTTTTATTGCAAAAAGAGAAATTTTACCTGATCCTATATATAACAATATTGTTGTAACAAAGCTTATCAACAATATAATGTTAGACGGAAAAAAAGGCGTTGCTCAGAAGATAGTATACGATGCGTTTAACATCGTACAGGAAAAGACCGGCAAGGACGCTCTTGAAGCATTCAACGAAGCTATGGACAACATAATGCCCGTACTCGAAGTAAAAGCAAGACGTGTCGGCGGTGCAACATATCAGGTGCCTATGGAGGTTCGTCCGGACAGAAGACAGACCTTAGGTTTAAGATGGCTCACTCGTTATTCAAGAGAACGCAGTGAAAAGACCATGAAAGAAAGACTTGCCAACGAAATCATCGACGCTTTAAACGGAACCGGCGGTTCGGTAAAGAAGCGCGAGGATACGCACAAGATGGCAGAAGCGAACAGGGCGTTCGCACACTATCGCTGGTAGTTTTTATACGATATTTCACGCACCTGGCGCATTTTTCGCCCGACTTGCGTACCACAAGTACGCGGCGCCGTCCGAGAAAATGTGCCATGCACGCAAACTATCGCATAAAAACGGCGATACGGGAAATTTGCAAAGAATTTGCGGATTTTTCACGACAGCAAAAACAACAAACATTTAATATAATCCTTATCTGAAAGGAGGAAATTTCAATGGGTAGAGAATATTCACTTGAAAATACAAGAAATATCGGTATTATGGCTCATATCGATGCAGGTAAGACCACAACAACCGAAAGAATTTTGTTCTACACGGGTGTAAACCACAAAATCGGTGAAACTCATGACGGAGCAGCTACCATGGACTGGATGGCGCAGGAGCAGGAGCGCGGAATCACAATCACCTCCGCAGCAACAACCTGTCACTGGTCAGGTTCAAATCACCAGTTCAAGGAACATCGTATCAACATCATCGATACGCCGGGACACGTTGACTTCACTGTTGAGGTACAGCGTTCGTTAAAGGTTCTTGACGGTTCGGTAACGGTACTTTGTGCAAAAGGCGGAGTTGAGCCGCAGTCTGAAACCGTTTGGAGACAGGCTGACGAATATCATGTACCGCGTATGATATACGTTAACAAAATGGATATCATGGGAGCGGATTTCTATCATGTTGTGGACATGGTTCATGACAGATTGCAGGCAAACGGTGTGCCTATTCAGCTTCCTATCGGTGCAGAGGAAACCTTTAAGGGAATCATTGACCTTATGACGATGAAGGCTGAGATTTATTACGATGACCTCGGACAGGACATCAGAATCGAGGATATTCCGGCAGATATGCAGGAAAAGGCTGAGGAATACAGACAGGCAATGGTTGAGGCAATTTGTGAAACAGACGAAAATCTGCTTGACAAATTCTTAAGCGACGAGGAAATTTCGGTTGATGAATTAAAGAAAGCTTTGAGAAAAGCAACCATAGATAACGAAATCATTCCTATTCTGTGCGGAACATCGTACAGAAACAAGGGTGTGCAGATGCTTCTTGACGCAGTTGTAGAGTATATGCCGGCTCCTACCGACATAGCGCACATCAAAGGCATAAACCCCGATACAAACGAAGAAGAAGAAAGACCGTCATCAGACGACGCTCCGTTTGCGGCATTGGCATTCAAGATCGCAACAGACCCGTTTGTAGGTAAGATTTGTTATTTCAGAGTTTATTCGGGAATTGTTAAGGCAGGCTCATACGTATTAAATTCCTGCAAGGGACATAAAGAGCGTATGGGACGTATCTTACAGATGCACGCTAACAGCCGTAAGGATATAGACTGCTGCTATTCGGGCGATATTGCCGCAGCGGTTGGCTTGAAGAATACAACAACAGGTGAAACTCTTTGTGACGAGGATCATCCGATCATACTCGAATCAATGAACTTCCCCGAACCGGTTATCCGAGTTGCTATCGAGCCGAAAACCAAGGCAGGACAGGAAAAGATGGGCATAGCTCTTGCAAAGCTTGCGGAAGAAGATCCGACCTTCAAGACCTATACGGACGAAGAAACGGGTCAGACAATTATCGCAGGTATGGGTGAGCTTCATCTTGAAATCATCGTTGACAGACTTCTCCGTGAATTTAAGGTAGAAGCAAACGTCGGCGAGCCGCAGGTTTCATACAGAGAAGCAATCAGAAAAGCTGTTAATATCGAACATAAATATGCACGTCAGTCAGGCGGTAAAGGTCAGTACGGACACGTTTACCTCAAGCTTGAGCCTCTTGAAGAGGGCGGCGGCTATGAATTCGTAAATGCGATTGTCGGCGGAGCTATTCCCAAGGAATACATTCCGGCAGTTGACGCAGGTATCCAGGGCGCTATGCAGTCCGGCGTACTTGCAGGCTATAACGTTGTCGATGTAAAGGCTACTCTTTACGATGGTTCTTATCATGAAGTCGATTCATCTGAAATGGCATTTAAGATTGCCGCTTCAATGGCGTTCAAGGAAGGTATGAAGAAGGCAGATCCGGTTATTAAGGAACCGATTATGCTTGTAAACGTTATCGTTCCGGATGATTACCTCGGATTTGTAATCGGCGATTTGACATCAAGACGTGGTCTTGTAAAGAGCCAGGAGGTTCGTTCGGGCGGCGTTACACAGGTAACGGCAGACGTTCCGCTTTCCGAAATGTTCGGTTATGCAACCGATTTGAGATCGGGCACACAGGGCCGCGGTCAGTATACAATGGAGCCGTCGCATTACAGCGAAGTTCCGAAGTCAATTCAGGAAAGCATCATGAACGAACGTTCAAAGTCAAACTAATTGATTATATGACTGCCGCATGACGGAAAAAATCCGTTTTGCGGCAGCAGTAAAAGTCCTTTCGGCATAAAACAACAAATATTTTAGGCTTAAATGAGGATTTTTATTAAAAATTTGAGTATAATTAACAGAAAATCAAAAAAACACTTGATTTTTTGCCAAAAAAATTGTACAATAGATATATTAATGAAATAAATCTAAAATTCATAATTTTAAGGAGGAAAATTCAAATGGCAAAAGCTAAATTTGAAAGAACAAAGCCGCATGTAAATATCGGTACCATAGGTCACGTTGACCACGGTAAGACGACTCTTACAGCTGCAATCACAAAGGTTCTTGCTCTTAAGGGCCAGGCTCAGTTCGAAGCTTACGATATGATCGATAAAGCTCCGGAAGAAAGAGAAAGAGGTATCACAATTTCAACAGCTCACGTTGAGTACGAGACAGATAAGCGTCACTATGCTCACGTTGACTGCCCGGGACACGCTGACTACGTTAAGAACATGATCACAGGTGCTGCTCAGATGGATGGCGCTATCCTCGTTGTTTCAGCTGCTGACGGTCCTATGCCGCAGACAAGAGAGCACATTCTTCTTTCACGTCAGGTTGGCGTACCTTATATCGTAGTATTCATGAACAAGTCAGACCAGGTTGACGATCCGGAACTTCTCGAATTGGTAGAAATGGAAATCAGAGACCTTCTTACAGAGTATGACTTCCCCGGTGATGATATTCCGATTATCACAGGTACAGCTCTTGGTGTACTCGAAAGCACATCAACAGATCCGGATGCTCCCGAATATAAGTGCATTTGGGATCTTATGGACGCTGTTGACTCATACATCCCGACTCCGGACAGAAAGGCAGACCTGCCGTTCCTGATGCCGATCGAGGACATCTTCTCAATTTCAGGTCGTGGTACAGTTGCTACCGGTAGAGTTGAAAGAGGTCAGATTAAGGTTAACGAAGAAGTTGAAATCGTTGGTCTTACAGAAGAAAAGAGAAAGGTTGTTGTAACCGGTCTTGAAATGTTCAGAAAGCTTCTTGACTTCGCTGAAGCAGGCGATAACGTTGGTGCGCTCCTCCGTGGTGTTGCTCGTGACGAAATCGAAAGAGGTCAGGTTCTTGCAAAGCCGGATACAGTTCATCCGCATACAAAGTTCGTTGGTCATGTATACGTTCTTACAAAGGACGAAGGCGGCCGTCATACACCGTTCTTCAACAACTACAGACCGCAGTTCTATTTCAGAACAACTGACGTTACAGGCGTTATCGATTTACCCGAAGGTACAGAAATGTGTATGCCGGGAGATAACGTTGACATGACTGTTGAGCTTATCACACCGATCGCTATCGAAGAAGGTCTTCGTTTCGCTATCCGTGAAGGCGGCAGAACAGTAGGTTCGGGCGTTGTTTCTTCAATTATTCAATAATTGAATTACGGTATCAGATTAAATACTGATATTTTATAAATGAGACTGTGACTTGTCACGTCTCGGAAAAGAGGTTGTGACTTGTCGCAGCCTCTTTTTTCAATAAAATGTCCTCTCCTCCCTTTTGCATATATTAAAAAAGCACAGGAAAAGAGAATTAGGCAGAATGGAGATAAAAATGACAATAGATTTTCATACGCATTGTTTTCCCGAAAAAATAGCCCAAAAAGCAGTTGAAAGACTTTCGTATACGTCGGGCGGTATGGAATACTATACCGATGCAACCGTTGATGGATTAAAAAAAATAATGAAAAAGGAAAACACAGCCGCGTCAGTGGTTTTAAATATAGCTACAAATGAGCATCAGATGCAGAGCGTTAATAATTTTGCCGCGCAAATAAACAATGAAGAAGATATTTTCGCATTCGGCTCGGTTTATCCAACGTCAAAGCAGGCACTTGATGAGCTTGAACGCATAAAGGCGCTCGGCTTAAAGGGCGTAAAATTTCATCCCGAATATCAGGGTTTTTATGTTGATGATGAAATGATGAAGCCGATATATAAAAAAATCTCACAGCTCGGTTTAATAACGGTTTTTCATGCCGGAGAGGATTACGGCTATCCCTCACCCTACCATTGTATGCCGCAAAATATGAAAAATGCGCTCAAATGGTTTGATTCGCCTGTGGTTGCGGCGCATTGGGGCGGACTTGGCTGTGCGGATGAGGTTATAGACGAGCTGTGCGGGCTTGACTTGTATTTCGATACGGCGTTCGGATGCGGACAGATTGCAAGATCCGCCGCACAGAAAATTGTCGAAAAGCACGGTGCGGATAAAATCCTGTTTGCGACGGATTCGCCGTGGCATACTGCAGCTATGGAAAAACGCCTTTTGAATACGCTGGAATTAAGCGATGAAGAAATGAATTTAATCTGCTATGAAAATGCAAAAAAGCTGCTTAAAAAATAAATATTCGGTATTGACTTAGCTGTAAAATATATGATATTATATAAGTATATGGGGAAAACTTAACTCTGTGAAAGGAATTGATGGTAGTAATTATGAAAAAATTTTTAGCGGTTTTATTGGCATCGCTTATGATGTCGGGAACTATCGGAGTGTTTGCAGATACTCTGCCGGAGGACGCAGCGACAGCTGAAATTGCGGAAACCTCCGAACAGCAGCCGGTTGAGAAAGAAGCGGAAAACATACCGGAAACGGAACAGGCAAAGGAATATTATTCGGACGCAATCGGCGTAGAGGTAATTATACAGAAGAAAATGTCGGTTGTCGATTCCACGGCGGTTTTTGAGCTGTATGACGCGGAGGATAACTTTTTGTCCTCGGCACAGGCGTGGATAGGCGGCGAAACGCAGAGTATTTATCTGCATTACAGCGTTCCGCAGTATAAGCTTGGAACGGATTTCAAGTTAAAGCTTGTGGGCGGACTTCGCAGTGCAAAATATTATTCGGATATGATAGAACCCGGCGGAATGTTTACGCTGCATACATATTATATTGAAAATGAGGACGGCACAACCTTTGACGGAAACAATTTCAGTCTTGAAGGCTGTCCGGAATACGATAAGGGAATATGTGTGTATTATAACGGCAGATTAGTGAATTTCTATGCGCGTCCACGCATGATTGACGGCATTGCTATGGCGAATGTAGAGGAGCTTGCGGCGGCAATGCGTGTAAAATCGCAGTATTATCCCGAATATAACAGCGTGCGTACATCAATAGGTTCGCAGGAGACGCTGTTTAATATTGGAACAACCTATACGACGGTTTTCGGAAACGATACATATATTTCTCATGCTCCGGTTATGATAGACGACGTGGTTTTCGTACCGATACGCGATATGAGCGAAGCATACGGCTGTACGGTTGATGTTCTTGATTTTGACGACCATTTGGATATTATTCTGGGCGATGCGCAGGTTGTAACGGAATTTTTAAATCAATCGCCGGTAAACAGAAACGGAATATACTCGCGTACTCCGTATCTTGTGTGGGTTGATAAAGCCGATTATGCCGTAAGGGTGTATTACGGAAGTCAGTATAACTGGGAATTGGTGTATGAATGTCCGTGCGGAATAGGCGCATGGAGTACGCCGACCGTTGAAGGTCAGTTTGAGTATCAGTACCGCGTGTCAAGCTGGGATTATAATTCGTATTATGTAGGGCCCGTATTGGTATTTTACAGAGGATATGCCCTCCATTCAACGCTTTTGAATTACGGCGGCGGCGAATATGACGGCACTGTAAGAGCACATATTTCACATGGCTGTATAAGAATGCATCCGCAGGACATTAACTGGATTGCGGATACTATTCCGGTAGGAACTAAGATATATATAACAGGTGAATAAAGAATGATAAAAAAAATAAGGCAGAGAACGGTTGGAAAGAGATGTTCTCTGCCTTATTCGCTCTTAATTTTATCCTTTGCCTACCTGTCATACTGAAAAAAGACAGCTTATAATTCAAGCGTTTACGTTTACAATTCTGCCGATAATCGGTTTTAACAATTTTACAAATTGCTGTAACAATACTCCCGACAATAAAATTGTAGCTATCGTGCATAATCCAACCTTACCGCCTAACAATGCACCTCCGAGAACACATATTATATCTAAAACGATTCTCACCTTTTGAATTGAGTATTTATTCTTATTTACAATAGCAAAAGTTAATGCCTCATATGAACCTTTTCCGAAATCAGCAACAGAATAAAGCGCTGAACCCAAACTAAATATTACAAGTCCCAATATCATCAAAAGAAAGTTAATCAGTTTGGAAGAGCTGAATTGTATATATGGTGCAAACCAATCTATGCAAAGACTGTATATAACTTGATATAATATTGTTCCTATGTGTATCTGGCTTCTGTCATAAAACAAGCAAAACAGCACCATTGCTGCCGCAATAATTAAAGAAGCCTGTCCGATAGTTATATTTACGCTGTTTGCTATCCCCTGCCATAACACAGCGAGGGTTGCAGAGCCAAAACCTGCATATATAGCCATATCCATACCAAGTGCGGCAACAGCAGTTCCTATAACAACAATCAGTATTTTTAACATTTGTTTTTTATAAATCATTTCTGCTATCTCCTTTAACATATTGTTTACCCTCAGCTGTTGCACAAACTTGCGAATGACCGATAAACAGATGATGTATTTTATTTATCCTTTTTCTGCATCATCTTCTCAATCGCATCATAGTCATAATCCTTTGAAGTAAATACCGAGGTGTTGTTATCGGCAGTGGGTTTTGCGGTTTTTGTCTTAAATTCGGCATGGTCTTTTTCCGCTTCTTCAATGGTTTTTATGTTGTTTTTGTACCAGTTTTCGATAATTCCGTTCATGTACGGAAACGAAAGCTTGTTTATGCTTAAAATGCAGTATTCGTACGCAAGAGCAATCATTTCTATGCTCATATCAAAATCATCGTGCCATGTTTTGAGATACTGTTCCTCCGTGGTTGACAGATTTCTGTCGTTTATGTTAAAAAGCTTTCTCAATTCATAGACGTATGTTTTCTTTTCCTGCTCGTCCGAAATGAAGTTTTCAACCGCATTCATTGTTGTAAGTCCGTTTTCGTGCCACGAAATAGCAACCTTTTCGATGTATGCCATATTGCGCTTTCCCTTTGAAACGCAGTATTCGAGAAGCATTGATATAACCTCCGCCGAAAGTCCGAGATTGTCATAAAACCAGAACAACGTCTCCGTTTCGCGGCTGTTTAAGGTTTTTCCGAGTATTTCCTGGGCAAGAATACATAAATCCGCCAGAGCTTTATTTTCGGTAAGCAATTCGGAAATATCCTTTTTCGGATTGTGCTCCGGTACGGGTTCTGCCGTTACGGGCACATCGGCGTTCCCAAAAATAACGCTGTCGTTTTCAAAACGCAGCGCACCGTTTTCTCGCCAGTATTCAACCGCATTCACGACATCGCTTTCAAGTAAATTCAGTTTTTTTGCAACAGCGCTGTTCTCCTCGCTTTTTCCGTTCACCGCAAGAAAAAGCATATACATATACACCTTTACATAAGCGCCGTTTGCGGCAGGCATCTTGTTTTCTATAAAATCCGCAGTTACGGGAATGAAATCCGCACTGTAATAAAAATTCGGCATTAACCATTATCCTTTCAAATCTTTAATGTACGAATTATATTATATAACATTTTTCGCAAAATTGCAATTAAAATAAGTGAAGATTTACTATAAAATTCACGTATTTTACTATTGAATAAAATATTAAAAGAGTATATAATAGTATTAAGAAAAACGCCACGGCGGAACGGAGGATTATGTATGAAAATTTTAGTTACGGGCGGCGCAGGCTACATAGGCAGCCATACGTGCGTGCAGCTTCTTGAAGCAGGCTATGAGATTGCGGTTCTTGACAACCTTTGCAATGCAAGCAAAAAGTGTCTTGAAGCGGTAAAGAAAATCACAGGAAAGGATTTTCCGTTTTACGAGGTTGATCTGCTCGATTACGGCGCAACGGAAAAGGTTTTTAAAGAGAATAAGTTTGACGCAGTTATTCACTTTGCGGGACTTAAAGCGGTTGGCGAATCCACAAAAATTCCGCTGACCTATTATCATAATAATATTACCGGAACGCTGCATCTTCTGCAGCTTATGAAAAAGTATGATGTGAATAATATAGTATTTTCATCATCGGCAACGGTTTACGGTATGCCTAAAACCGTTCCGATTACAGAGGATTTTCCGCGTTCGACAACCAATCCTTACGGTTCGACAAAGCTTATGATAGAGGACATTATGACCGATACGACAAAAGCAAATCCGAAGCTTTCGGTTACGCTTTTGAGATACTTCAATCCTATCGGTGCGCATGAGAGCGGAACAATGGGCGAAGACCCGAAGGGTATTCCGAACAATCTTCTGCCTTATGTTGCGCAGGTAGCGGTAGGAAAGCTTGAGCGTGTACACGTATTCGGCAACGATTACCCCACAAAGGACGGCACGGGCGTACGCGATTATATTCACGTTGTTGACCTTGCGAACGGACATTTAAAGGCAATCGAGCATTGCAGCGACAAGCCCGGTGTGCATATATATAACCTGGGTACGGGCAACGGATACAGCGTGCTTGAAGTAATAGACGCGTTTTCAAAGGCTTGCGGAAAAGAAATTCCGTATCAGATTGACCCGAGACGTCCGGGCGATATTGCAGAGTGCTTTGCAAATGCGCAGAAAGCAAAGAATGAGCTTGGCTGGGAAGCAAAGTTTGACATTGCCAGAATGTGCGAGGATTCGTGGAGATGGCAGTCAACTCATCCCGACGGCTTTGGTGAATAATAGGAATTAAAAAGTGCGCCAACTTCCCATAAAACGGGTAATTGGCGTGCTTTTTGTTTATTATAATATTAAAAGTAGCGCCTATACGCTCATTTTTTACATAATATTTTGTTTATTTTTACGTATTTTTAATATTTTTATTGTCATACTGCCGAAAATGGTATATAATAAATAAGTTAGATTGAATTTTTGCCGTTTATTCGGAGCGGCGGAACGGAGTTTGTTATGATAAAACGTGAAAATATAAGAAATATAGCAATTATTGCGCACGTAGACCACGGCAAGACCACACTTGTCGATGCAATGCTTGCACAGAGCGGAACTTTCCGTGAAAACGAGGCAGTTGAAGAACGCGTCATGGACTCAAACGATTTGGAGCGTGAAAGAGGTATAACGATACTTGCAAAAAACACCTCCGTGTATTACAAGGGCGTGAAAATTAACATAATCGATACCCCAGGACACGCCGATTTCGGCGGCGAAGTGGAGCGCGGTTTGGAAATGGTAGACGGAGTTTTGCTGCTTGTGGACGCATTCGAGGGATGTATGCCGCAGACGAGATTTGTTCTTTCAAAGGCGCTGGCTCTTAATTTAAAGCCGGTAATCGTGGTTAATAAGGTTGACCGTCCGAATGCGCGTCCGTATGAGGTTGTTGACGAAATTCTCGATTTGTTCATAGACCTCGGCGCAACGGAGGAACAGCTTGATACACCGGTAATTTATGCTTCGGGCAGAAACGGCTGGGCGACCGCAGAATATAATCCCGAACAGCCGAAAGAGGATTTAAAGGAACTGTTTGAGCTTATTTTGTCGGCAATTCCGTGTCCGCAGTGCGATGATGACGGCCCGTTTCAGATGCTTGTTTCAAACATCGACTATGACGATTACACAGGACGTATCGCAGTCGGAAAAATTCAGCGCGGCAGCATAAAAACGGGTATGCCGCTGTCAATCTGCCGTCATGACGGCAAGGTTGTGCACGCCAAGGCTACAAAGCTGTACACGTTCGAGGGACTTGCAAAAACCACGGCTGACGAAGTCGGCGCAGGAGATGTTGTTGCCGTTTCGGGTATCAACGATATAAACATCGGCGAAACCGTCTGCGACACGAATAATCCCGATCCCCTGCCCTTTGTTAAGATAGACGATCCTGTGCTTTCGATGACGTTCAGCGTAAACGACAGTCCGTTTGCCGGACAGGAGGGTAAGTTTGTAACTTCACGTCATTTGCGTGACAGACTGTTCCGCGAGCTTGATTCAAACGTCAGCCTGCGAGTGGACGAAACCGATTCAACCGAAGCGTTTGTCGTTTCGGGCAGAGGTGAGCTGCATTTGTCGGTTCTGATTGAAAATATGCGCCGTGAGGGCTACGAATTTCAGGTATCGAATCCGGTTGTTATTTATAAGGAAATCGACGGTAAAAAATGCGAGCCTATCGAACGCCTTACAGTTGATGTACCGGACGAATGTACCGGAGTTGTTATGGATACGGTTATCCGCCGCATGGGCGAAATGACAAATATGGAGCCTACCACACAGAATTATACGCGTCTTGAATTTCTTATTCCGTCGCGCGGACTGATAGGATTCAGAAGTGAGATTATGACCGCAACAAAGGGTACGGCGATTGTAAACAGTATTCTTGAAACGTATGAGCCTGTCAAGGGCGAATTTCAGGGACGTTCGCGCGGCGCTCTTATCGCATGGGAGCAGGGCGAAACCATTACCTACGGTTTGTTTAACGCCCAGGAGCGGGGCACGCTGTTTTTGGGCCCGAACGTTAAGGTTTATGAGGGTATGATTGTCGGCGAAAGCTCGAGACTTGAAGATATTGTGGTTAACGTGTGCAAGAAAAAGCACGCCACAAATACGCGTGCGTCGGGTTCGGACGATGCGTTAAAGCTTGTTCCGCCGAAAGAAATGACTCTTGAAGAGTGCCTTGACTTTTTGGCAGAGGACGAGCTTTTGGAGGTAACCCCCCAAAATCTGCGTATGAGAAAAAGAATTTTGCAGACGGATTTACGTGCAAAAGCCGCCGCAAGGAAAAAATGAATAAAATACAGCGCTCCTCCGTATACTAATCAAAACGGAGGAGTGTTTTTATGTCAGAAAATAACGAGAATAAGTCCGAAGAAAACGAATTTGACGGTATAAAGGATATGGGCAGCGTCAGGACGAAAAATCCGCGCGGAAATATTCATTGTCTGACGATAATCGGGCAGGTGGAGGGACATCAGATACTTCCGCCGCAGAATAAAACCACAAAATACGAGCACGTGCTGCCGCAGCTTGTTGCGGTGGAGGAAGATCCCGAAATTGACGGACTGTTGGTACTTTTGAATACCGTAGGCGGCGATGTGGAGGCGGGACTGGCAATATCGGAGATGATTGCCGGAATGAGAAAGCCGACCGTTTCGCTTGTTCTCGGCGGCGGACACAGTATCGGAGTGCCGCTTGCCGTTTCGACGGATTATTCGTTTATTGCGCCGACAGCAACCATGACGGTGCATCCGCTGCGAATGAGCGGCACGGTAATCGGAGTGGCGCAGACGTTCCGGTATTTTGAGCGTATGCAGGAGCGTATATGCGAATTTGTTGTGTCAAATTCAAATATCGGAAAAGAGGAATTTAAAAAGCTCATGCTCACAACCGACGATATGGCTAATGATGTCGGAACAATCCTGTTTGCAAAACACGCGGTAGACTGCGGAATAATTAACGAAATGGGCGGTTTGTCGCAGGCGCTGCAAAAGATGTATGAGCTTATTGCCGAGCAGAGAGAAAGGAAAGAAAAATGATATATTCGTGCGTTCCGTCCGAGGTGGTGTTTTTTGATAATACACAGATTCGGCAGCGGCATATAAAGATGTATAATAACGTGTCCTTTGAGATATTGGACGGCAAGGTTGACAGAATAATCAGTACAAATCCGAAAGATTTTCTGAGGTATCATAATCTGTTGGGAACGGATAAAATATAAGGGACTGTTAAAAAGGGGATGCAAAAAATTATTTTTTACATCCTCTTTTTAATTATCGTTATAAAGCTTTATCCACAAAAGCGTCAGAAGCGACAACACAATTGCCGCACCGATACACGCCGCAGGAAGTCTTAAACGCTTGTCAAAAACCTTATTGATTTTTATTTTCGGTTCTTTTTCTTTCTTTTTCGGTTCGGTTTCGGGCTTGATTTTAAGCGTGTTTGCGGACTTTTTGTACAAAAGATTGTTGTGCATATAACCGTCCTTTATCTCGTCCAGCTCCGACGCACATAATGGTATGCAGTCCGTCATGATTTTCAGTATCTGATAGCCGTCCGGCAATACGTCCGTTTTGCGCACCAATGCGTAATTATAATACGCATGATTTGTCGAGAAACGCAGATAATATATTTCATCTCCGAGATTGTATATATGAGTTATGAGATAAAACTTATTCTCCGTCTGCGGCATTTTCAGACTGTTTTCGTATTCTTCCTCGCTTTTGCAGTCCGCAATGTCAAAGCTTTTAAAGCCAACCGCACGCGATACGCTTTTTTCTATAAGCGCCTCGTCTTTTTCGTCAAGCCTGTCCGCAAAATTTTCAAGAGTTATGCTGTCGGACGCCGTATTTTTCAGATTGTCGTAAAAAACGGAAATCTGCTTGTTATACCACGATACGTCTATTCCCGAATGAAAATAAGCACTGCTAAAGTCCATTACTCCCACCGCATTGACGTAAGGCGGATTGTTCACGTATCTGAAAGCGTCATCGTCTATGATCGTGTAATATTCCTCGTTTATCGGCTTGCCGTCCGAATACTCCTTGTAGATAACATATTTTTTGTCGTCCGTCCAGCCGAGCGAAAATTCTCCGACTGTTTCGGTAAGAGAACGGTAATTCTTTTCGATTATCGCAACGCGCTGTGCGCTTTTTGTGTATTTGTTGTATTTCCATACGTGACAGGCGGCAATTCCGTATTTCGCCTCGGTGAGATATACAACCAGATACGGCGGAAGATTCTTGTCGAGCATTACCTCGTCAAAATACACCACACCCGTTGTTCCGTCCTCACATTCGAGCGAACCCTGAGGATGTTCATTGCTTATCACGCCGTAAGTGCGCAGATAATCGTCAACCACATATCCGAACATGGACGCCATTTTGCCCTCGTCGGTTTCGTATGCCGCTGCCGGAAGGTACGTAAAAATAACGCTTATTGCGCACAGAATGCACATAAGGCGCAGTATTCTGTTTTTCAACGGCGTCACCACACTTTCAAAGCAATATAACAGTCCTATTCTATTATAATTATAAAGTATGCACTGTGACATTTCAACTGTCTGTATATTAACATTCTGTGACATACGCTTTACATTAAATTTGATGTTGCAAAAGCGCGGCGGATATGGTATTATAATATATATGAGAAACGTAGGATTAACACGAAAAATATGCTGCGCATCTTACCTTTTTTCGAGGTTAGGAGTATAAACATACGCCGTCACCTCTCAAAAAAATAACCTGCTTGCATCTTTTTGCGTTAAGATTTGTGCCGCCGTACAGCGGCAGACTGGAGATTAAAATGGAACTAACAATAGGCTGTCACCTTTCGGCATCGAAGGGTTATCTTAATATGGGCGAAACCGCAAAGAGCATAGGAGCGAATACGTTTCAGTTTTTCACCCGAAATCCGCGCGGCGGCAAGGCGAAGGATATTGACGAAAATGACGTTAAGGCATTTCTTGAATTTATGAGCGAAAACGGTTTTGTAAAAATTCTTGCTCATGCGCCGTATACCTTGAATGCCTGTTCAGCCGAGGAGCGCACGCGCGAGTTTGCGCACATGACGATGGAGGACGATCTGCGACGCATGGAATACACTCCGAATCAGATGTATAATTTTCACCCGGGAAGTCATGTCGGACAGGGCATTGACGCCGGAATAGAAATGATTGCAAATCAGCTTAACGATATATTAAAGCCGGAAATGACCACCTGTGTTCTTCTCGAAACAATGGCGGGCAAGGGCAGCGAGGTAGGCTCAAGGTTTGAGGAAATACGCGAAATAATCGACAGAGTTGAACTGAAGGAGAAAATGGGTGTGTGCCTTGATACCTGTCATGTTTACGATGCAGGCTATGATATTGTGAATAATCTTGACGGAGTGCTTGACGAATTTGACAATATAATAGGTATAGAAAGGCTCAAAGCGATTCATATAAACGACAGTAAAAATCCGTTTGAGAGCCATAAGGACAGACACGAAAAAATAGGCGAAGGAAGCATCGGACTTGAAGCAATGACGCGGATTATCAATCATCCAAGGCTTAAAGAGCTGCCGTTTTATCTCGAAACGCCGAATGAGCTTGACGGCTATGAACACGAAATTAAAATTTTAAGAGAACGCTATAACGGTTAAAACAAAAATCACCTCTTTGGCATAGTATACCAAGGGGTGATTTTTATGATTTATGACCGTGAAGCGGCCGTTGCCTATGCGGAAAAATGGGCGTACGGCAGAAATCCGAAATATTATGATTTTTCCGACTTGGGCGGCGACTGCACGAATTTTGCATCGCAGTGCATTTATGCCGGAAGCGGTGTGATGAATTATACGCCTGTTTACGGCTGGTATTACATAAGCGTGAATAACCGCGCGCCGGCATGGACGGGGGTGAATGAGCTGTATCGTTTTTTGGTTAATAATTCCGGTCCCGGTCCGCGTGCCGTGCTTACGGGACTGGGCGGAATAGAAAAAGGCGATGTTATTCAGCTGCGGCTCAATTCGGAGAATAAGTTTGACCATACGCCTGTTGTGACAGACCCGGGCGAACGTACACCGGAAACGATTATTGTTGCCGCACATTCGATTGATTCAAAGTGCAGGCCGCTTTCATCGTACAATTACAGGGAACTAAGACCGCTGCATATAACGGGAGTAGGCTGATTGCGCTGCTATAAGGCTGAATAAATTTGCTCATCTTACCCGTTTTTGTATGGGGCGGTACAAGGAGTACAGCACCCATACTGCAAACGAGCAACCTGAACAAATTTCTTTCAGCCTTATTTAGTGCATACTTCAGCCGCATACAGCTAATAAAGCAAAAGAAAATCCCATGCACCGCTATACCCAAATTTGGTATAGCAGCGCATGGGGCAATAATCATAAAATTATGTAAACCGCCGCAACGGCTTATATGTGCCGTTTAAAGCTTTCTGCGGTTTATTTTTTTTACAGGTTTGCCTTACTTAATTCTGAATTATGTAAACCTACCGAATTATTTTTCAAAAACAACAAATTTAAAATCAATACCGTTATCCGTAAGCGTATCCGATTCGGAGGCGATGTGCCAGCCCTCTTTTTCAAGGTCGGGTAAATACGAATCAGCCTCGGCTTCGGCATTTACGCGCGTTATATATGCACGTGTGCAGTACGGCAAAAGCAATCGGTAAATCTGCTCGCCGCCTATTACAAACACATTTTTATCCTTATAACCGTCAAGAATTTTCATCAGCCCGTCCGCACTGCCGCAGGTTATAACTCCTTCTCTTTCAAAATCCGCATTACGCGTAAACACGATATTCACGCGGTTTTTAAGCGGTTTTCCGCCGGGAAAGGAATCAAGAGTTTTTCTGCCCATAACGACGACGCTCCCCTGTGTTGTTTCGCGGAAAAATTTCATATCCTGCGGCAAGCGGTACAGAAGTTTGCCGTTCTTCCCTATTGCCCAGTTTTTGTCCGCCGCTGCGATTAAATACATACCGTATCCCCCCCTATTATTCCGCAACCGGAATTTTTACCTTTAAATCATGATATTTATAGTCCGTAAGCGTAAAATCATCTCGTGTAAATTTATAAAAATCGTCCTTGTCTGCCACTGTAAGCGACGGTGCGTCATACGGAGTGTTTTCGATAATTTCCTTTACAATCGGAACATGGCGGTCGTAAATGTGTGCGTCCGCAATTACATGAACCAGCTCACCCGGTTCAAGTCCCGAAACCTTTGCAAACATTATCAAAAGCGCGGAATACTGCACAACATTCCAGTTATTTGCCGTCAGCATATCCTGTGAACGCTGATTAAGCACGGCATTTAGCTTGTTCCCCGTCACGTTGAACGTCATGCTGTAAGCGCACGGATACAAATTCATTTCGTGCAAATCCGCATGAACATAAATATTCGACATAATTCTGCGTGACGCGCTGTTGTGCTTTAAATCGTAAAGAATACGGTCAACCTGGTCAAACTCGCCCTCGGGGTATTTGTGCTTTACGCCAAGCTGATAGCCGTAAGCCTTGCCGATGCTGCCGTTTTCGTCTGCCCACTGATCCCACACATGGCTGTGCAGGTCGTGTATATTGTTGGATTTAAGCTGCCATATCCATAAAAGCTCGTCAATTGCGCTTTTTAAATATGTACGGCGTATTGTCAGAATCGGAAATTCCTTTGATAAATCATAGCGGTTCACAATTCCGAAGCATTTTATCGTATGCGCCGGAGCGCCGTCCTCCCATTTCGGGCGCACGTCAAGCTTTTCGTCAGAAAAACCGTGCTCCAGTATTTGTCTGCAATTTTGTATAAATACATTATCTGCTGCACTCATTATATTTCTCCTTAAAATAAATTTACAAGCGACGCCAATTCCTCCGGCGTCAGTTCGCGGTATTCGCCGCTTTCAAGGCTTTCGTCAAGCGTAAGCGGCCCTATTGCCGTGCGCTTTAAATATGTCACACTCTTCCCCGTGCGTTCGCACATACGCTTTACCTGGTGAAATTTTCCCTCGGCAATCTCTATAAAAACCTCGTTCGGATTTTCGCATATTTCAAGCCGTGCGGGCTTTGCGGTAAAATCCTTAAACGCCATGCCGCTGCCGAATACGTCCTTGTCGCTTTCCTCCGCAGGCTTGTCCAGAACGGCAAAATAACGCTTGTATATATTCTTTTTCGGCGTTGTCATGCTGTGGTTAAAGCTGCCGTCGTCCGTTAAGAGCAAAAGTCCCTCAGTGTCGAGGTCAAGCCGCCCTACCGGCGCAAGAGAACGCTTTGCGTACTCCTCCCCGATTAAATCGGTAACTACCGGATAATGCTTGTCAAAAACAGCGCTGATAAAGCCTTTCGGCTTGTTAAGCATAATATATACAAACTCACGGTACACAAGCGTTTTGTTGTCAAGCGCAACGTGAGCGTTTTCGTCTATATGAATGTCCGCCTTTTTCACCGTTTCGCCGTTAACGGTTATTCTGCCCGATTTTACAAGCTTTTTAACATCATTTCTGGAAAACGCCGTACAGGCGCAAATGTATTTGTCAATTCGCATCGCAGTATCCTCTCGCTTATTTTCCCACGCAGAAGCTGTGGAAAATATCGTTTACAATTGATTCCGATACGGTTTCGCCTGTTATTTCGCCCAGGCTGTCTATGGCGGCGTTTATATCGATTGAGGCAATGTCTGTCGGCATACCGCCCGAAAGCGCCAAAACAGCTCTTTTAAGCGCGTCTGCCGCGTCCTCAAGCGCCTTTTTGTGGCGGATATTTGTAATAACCGCTCCGTCTGATGACGAAAGAGAGCCTATGCTGTACATGGATTTTATACATTCCGAAAGCTTGTCGATGCCGTCAGAGGTCTTTGCGCTTACGGAAATAACCGGACTTCCGTTTGCCATGCCGCATATGCGCTCTGTGTCGGCGTCGGAAATATCTGATTTGTTTATAAGCACAATGCGCCGCTTGCCGTTTGTTTCTTCAAGAATTTTCATGTCCTCGCCGTCGATTTCCGCACTGCCATCAAGCACCGCTATTACCAGCTCCGCCTCCTCAATCGCATTGCGTGACTTTTCAACGCCGATTTTCTCGACAACGTCCTCCGTGTCATGTATTCCGGCGGTGTCGGCAAGCAGCAGCGGCACTCCGTCCAGATTGACAAACTCCTCTATAACATCGCGTGTTGTTCCGGCGATGTCCGTCACTATTGCCCTGTCCGAGCGCGACAGCGCATTTAAAAGCGAGGATTTTCCGACATTCGGCTTTCCTGCAATTGCGGTGCGTATGCCGTCACGCAGAATTTTTCCGCCGTCCGCCGTTTTAAGCAGCGACTGCGCCTTGGAAATACAGCCGCGGCAGACGTTTTCTATATCCTCCCTGCTCACGTCCTCCAAATCCTCGTCGGGATAGTCTATAATAACCTGCATCTGCGACGCAAGGTGTACAAGCTCATAACGCATAGCCTTGATTTCGGCCGAAAGCGACCCTTCAAGCTGTGAAAGCGCATTGTCCTTTGCAAGCGCGGTTCTTGCGTTTATAATGTCAATTACCGCCTCCGCCTGCGACAAATCTATTCTGCCGTTCAGGAATGCACGCTTTGTAAATTCGCCCGGCTCCGCAGGCCGCGCTCCGGCGCTTACGATTGCCGATAATGCCTCGCGCGAAACCGTTATTCCGCCGTGAACGCTTATTTCAACGGTGTCCTCGCGCGTGAACGTTTTCGGCGCAAGCATAACCGATGTGAGAACCTCATCGATTTTGTTTCCGTTTTTATCCTTTATAAATCCGTAATGTATGGTATGAGTCGGAACGTCCGAGAGCTTTTTTGAGCCGAAAAACACCTTGTCCGCAATTTTAACCGCATCATCGCCGCTTATCCGTATAACGGCTATTCCGCCCGTTCCCATCGGCGTGGAGATTGCCGCAATTGTGTCCTCCATTATAACCCTTCCTTTCGATGCTTCATGTTTTCAAAAACCGTATACGGCACGTTTGCACAGCCTAAGTCAGTATCCGTTCTGTTCGCACCGTGAAAATCACTTCCGCCGGACGGCAGAAGTCCCGTCTTTTCGCAAAGTGACAGGCAAAGCTCGGAAAATTCCCTCGTGTATGCGCCATAATAGCACTCCGCGCCGTCAAGTCCGCAGGCTCTGAGCTTTTTAAAAAGCTCATAAAGCTCGTCCCTATCCTGCGTAATATATATCGGATGCGCCAGAATTGCAAGTCCTCCGGCGTTTTTTATAATCTCTATACATTCCTCCGGCGTAAAGGAAATCCGCTTTACATAACAGCTTTTCCCGCGCCCAAGGTATTTCAAAAACGCTTCGTTTATATCGGAAACATACCCGTTTGCCACCATTTCGCACGCAAAATGCGGTCTGCCAAGGCTTTTTAAGGTTTTTCCGGGATTGTTTTCCAAAAGCGTTTTTTCGCTTATTTCCATGCCGTTTTGCTTTAAAGCGTCAAGCATTTGTTTGTTGCGTATCAGCCGTGAATTTTTAAGCGTTTCAAGCTTTTCGCAAAATTCGGGGCTGTTTATATCCACAAACAGCCCTACAATATGCAGTTCACAACTGTATTTTGCGCTCATTTCCACGCCTGAAACAGGCTCGACGCCGAGTTTTTTACATTCGTCAAAAAATTCCGCCGTACCGTCTATGGTATCGTGATCCGTTTTCGCGGCGGCGATAAGCCCCTTTTCCGCCGCATACCCTGCAAGCTCACGCGGCGTGAGCGTACCGTCCGATGCGGTGGAATGTGCGTGAAAATCCACAAATTTATTTGTCATTTATAAGATCCTTTAATTCGTCCATGAATGTGTGTATATCCTCAAACCGCTTGTAAACGGAGGCAAATCTTACATATGCGACCTCGTCCAGGTTTTTGAGCCTGTCCATAACCTTTTCGCCGATTGTCGCCGTGTCAACCTCGCGTTCCATGGACTGGTAAAGCTCGCTTTCTATATCGTCCGCAACCCGTTCCATCTGCGCAAGGGAAATGGGCCGCTTTTCGCAGGCGGTAATAATTCCCTTCAAAACCTTGTCACGGTCATACTGCTGGCGCGACTGGTCTTTTTTTATAACGATAAGCGAAATCGATTCAAGCTTTTCGTAGGTTGTAAAGCGCTTTCCGCATTTTAAACATTCGCGGCGGCGGCGTATGGCGGCGCTCTCATCGGTAGGGCGCGAATCTATAACCTTGCTTTCAACAAAACCGCAATACGGGCATTTCATATGTATCATTCCTTTCTGTGAACGGATACTGTATTTTTATACTGATATTATACTATAAATGCCGTATGATTTCAAGAAATTTTTTCAAATTATTTATCTGTGCCGATAAACGGAAACGGCGGTTTATCCGCTGCGGCGGAGGTATCGAAAAGCCGCACGAGAATAATATCCTTTCCGACCGCCTCTATGCTGCTCCACGGTATCACAAGCTCGCTGTTTCCTATAATATGCGCAAAAATACTGCCGTACCTGGAAACAATAAGCGCTTCGATGTTTCCGGCGCTTTCGTTTATCTCCACATCGCTTACCACGCCGATGCGTTCTGCCGTACGTATATTTATGACCTCTTTTTGCCTGAGCTTAATCCCGCGAAACATTCTCACATCACCTCACGTTAAATTATATGAAAAAATAACCGGGGTTATACAATTATTTTGTCAATATTGGGTTTGACATGAAAAATTGTTTATAGTATAATGAAATAAAGTTTTTTCGGGAGAGGATTAGATGGATATTCATCAGATAATGCAGTATACGGGGCAGGTCATGTACATACTGCTGAAAACCTTCTGCGCATGGATAGAACGTCTGTCGGGAGTGATAGGCGCGTTCCTTATCGGACTGCGGATACCGCCCATACCGAGCGCAATGAAGATTTTTTCAAATACAACGGTTAACAAAGCGGTGTTTTTTGTAATACTTTTATATGCGGCGGCGGTTAATATTGCGGCGATTGCGATGTACGGCGCTGATAAAAAGAATGCGGAGGGCGGAAAAAGACGTATTCCGGAGCGGCGGCTTATCGGTATATGCGTACTCGGCGGCGCACCGGGCGGATTTTTGGGTATGATGCTGTTTCGGCACAAAACTCAGCATAAAAAATTCAGCGTATGCGTGCCGGTACTTTTTGCTGTGCAGCTGATTTTATACAGTTTTTTGCTCGGATTTCTGGGATTTTGGGCGCTGCTTTAAAAAAATTTGCAAAACCACTTGAAAAATTTTCATATAAGGGATATAATAGATTCTGATTTAAAATTTCAGGGGGTATAAATAAATGACAGCGCAGATTTTAGCAACAGGAATTTTCCTGTTAATGTTTATCCTTATTATAATGGATAAAATAGAAAGGCATATCGTTACCTTGGGGTGCGGAGCGCTCACTCTTGTTCTGGTATTCGGTATATGCAGGCACGATGCAGGTGCGATAATAAACACTCTTAATTTACACACATTTTTCACGCCTGCCTTTTGGCACGCGTCCGCAAGCGGCGAAACCTCGTCAGGCATCAACTGGGAAACAATTGTGTTTATTGCGGGCATGATGATTATGGTAGAGGGCATGGCAAGAGTGGGATTTTTCCGCTGGCTGTGCATGAGAATAGCAAATTTCGTTAATTACAAAACCATTCCGATATTCATAACGTTTATGATAATGTCGGCGCTTTTGTCAATGTTTATCGACAGTATTACGGTTATACTGTTTTTGGCGGCGGTTACGGTTGAGTTGGCGGAGCTTTTGAAGTTCAATCCCGTACCGATGATTTTGTCGGAAATATTCTGCGCAAACCTCGGCGGCTCGGCGACAATGTGCGGCGATCCTCCGAATATTATAATAGGAACGTCTTTGGGATATTCGTTCGGCGATTTTATCTCAAACACCGGACTTATCGCCGGAATATGCCTTGTAATATCGGTTGTACTTTTCTATTTCATGTTCAGAAAAGAGCTTTCAAGCTCGCAGACAGCGGTAAAAGAGGGCGGTTACCCCGACCCGAAAGAGGCAATAACGGATAAAAAAGGCTTTGCAATAAGCTGTGTGATATTCCTTTGCGCAGTTGTGCTTTTGGTAACACATTCCATGACGGGACTTACCGTTTCGGCAATAGGAATTATGATTGCCGCCGTAACGCTTTTGACCGCGCCCAAATACATAGGCGAAATGCTAAAAAAAATAGACTATAAAACGCTAATGTTCTTTATCGGACTGTTCATCGTTGTGGGGGGTCTGGAACAGACGGGAGTTTTGGAAATTATAGCAAAATTCATAGGCGATATAAGCGGCGGCAGCGCTAAGCTTATGGTGGTTATAATTCTGTGGATTTCGGCGATTGCAAGCGCATTTATAGATAATATTCCGTTTGCTGCTACGATGATTCCGGTTATCAGAAGTCTTGCCGAGGCGCAGGGTGTGCCGCTTGCAACGCTTGCGTGGTCGCTGTCGATAGGTACGGATATAGGCGGCAGCGCAACGCCGATAGGCGCGTCCGCAAACGTTGTCGGAACCTCCGTTGCGGCAAAGAACGGCTACATAATCGGCTGGGGCAAATACTGCAAAAATGCGGTTCCGGCAACGGTGATTGTGCTTTTAATCTCAACAGCGTACATTTTTGTAAGATATTTTTAATAAAATAGTAAAAAGGGGGAAAACGTATGTCAAAACAATTAATAATCACAGTAGGACGTGAGTTCGGAAGCGGCGGTCATGCCATAGCCGACATTCTTTCAAAGAAGTTCAATATTCCGCTTTACGACTCAAACATTTTACACGAGATTGCCGGCATCAAGAATGTTGACGTGCAGACCTATACAAAGTATGATGAAGTACCGAAAAACAAGATTTTCTCCAAGACAAGACTTGGCGGTTACAGCTCATCGCCTGAGGAAAATATAGCAAATCTGCAATTTAATTATCTTCGTGCAAAGGCGGAAAAGGGCGAATCATTCGTTGTAGTCGGACGCTGCTCGGAAACGATTTTGAGAGGTTATCCGGGAGTTGTGTCGCTGTTTATTCTGGGCGATAAAGAAGAAAAACTCAAAAGAATAATGAAAGTTTATAACGTATCCGAGATAGAAGCGGACGTTATGATGAGCAAGCAAGACAAGAAAAGAAAAAGCTATCACAATTATTATTGTCCGGTAAAGTGGGGCGATTCCAGAAACTACGATATTTCCTTAAACAGCAGTAAGCTGGGCGTGGAGAGAAGCGCAGATTTTTTGGAAGAATATATCAAAGAAAGAAGTAAATGAGAGAAATAACCGTAACGGAAAACGATGCCGGACAGCGTCTGGACAAATTTCTCGCAAAATTTATGCCGGCGCTGCCTAAGGGTATGCTTTATAAGGGTTTAAGAAAGAATTTTGTGCGCATAAACGGAAAACACGCAAAGGACGGAAGTGTTTTCTTGAAAAACGGCGATGTTCTGACGCTTTATTGGAGCGATGAATTTTTCACGAAGAAAAGTACGTTTATTCCGATAAAAAACGACCTTGACACAGTATATGAGGACGAAAATATTCTTTTAATAAACAAAAAGCGCGGAACGGTTGTTCATGCCGATGATAAGGGTACGGAAAACACGCTTATAGACGAGATAAAAAGCTATCTGTTTGAAAAAGGCGAATACAATCCCGAAACGGAGCACAGCTTTTCACCATCGCTGTGCAATCGGCTTGACCGCAATACAAGCGGTATAATAATCGCCGCAAAAAATGCCGAAAGCCTGAGGATATTGAACGAAAAAATCCGGCGCCGCGAGATAAGAAAGCTATACGAATGTGTAGTTGAGGGGGAGCTTCACGGCACAAAAACGCTTAACGCATATATAACGCGGCACGAAAAAAGAGTGTCCGTATCGGACACTCCGTCAGCGGACGCAAAAACCGCATCGCTTACTTATACCGTGCTTGCGGCAGATAAAAAACACTCGCTGTGCAGCGTTGAACTGCATACGGGGCGGACTCATCAGATACGCGCAATGCTTGCGCATATCGGACATCCGCTTGAGGGCGACGTAAAATACGGCGGCTCAAAAGCCTGCGGTTATTCGGGACTGATAAGCCGCCGCCTGGTGTTCGATTTCAGATCCGATGCCGGAATTTTAAATTACCTTACCGGCAAAGAATTTTCCGTTTCTTCGGATTTTACAAAAATGTTTTCTTTAATAAATTGATATAAATCACGTGAGGCGTTCGGTTTTCCGATATGCTTCACGCTTTCTTTTATCAGCTCAAAACGCCACGGGCAAAGCATCTGATACAGCGCCTCCGATACGGTGTAGCGCTTGTTTACGTAAATAACCGCGCCGCTGTTCACAAGAAAGTCAACGTTTCTGTCCTCCTGCCCCGGCAGCGGATTTACCGTTATCATCGGCAGCCCCTTTGCAAAAGCCTCCGAGGTCGTAAGACCTCCCGGCTTTGAAATTATAAAGTCCGCCGCGTCCATCATTACGTTAATGTTATCCACAAAGCCGTGTATGTATACATCCTTAGTCCATTCACAGCTTTCAAGCTCCTTTTTGGTGCGCTTGTTTGAACCGCATACACATATAATCTGGAAATCATGCGGAAATTTATCGATTTCCATAATTGTCTTTTTCATGTTTCCGTAACCCATCGAGCCGCTCATAACCAACGCGGTGGTTTTGTCTTTTATTCCGAGAGCCTTTCTTGCCGCAGCTTTGTCGGATTTTACCGAAAAGCTTTCACGTATCGGAATGCCTATCGGAAGTATTTTTCTTACCGGAATACCCTTTTTCTCCATTGCATGGTTTAAGAGTGCGTCCGGCGTAACGTAATAGTCAAGCATTGTGCTTTCCCAGAACGGATGAATGGTAAAATCCGTAACAATGCCGATTGTCGGACATTCCAAAACGCCCTTTTCCGCCAGATCCGTCATTATCATGCACGCAAAGCTGTGCGTTCCTATCACAAGATCGGGACGGAAATGGTCGCTGAAGCTTTCGATTTTTTTGGATATAAGATGCGACACAACCGATATTGCCGAATATTTGTCGTAGGGTTCGTCCTTTTCGGTGAGTTTGCCGTAAACCTTGCCGTAAGGTGTGGAAAAATATTTTGTGGACAGCAGATATCCGTCCTGTATGGAGTTGCCGAGATGCTTGTTTACATATTCAAATACGTCCAGCATGACGCATTCGTGTCCGTGCTTTTCAAATTCCTGAATGATAGCCTTTGCCGTGCTGTGATGACCGTAGCCTGCCTTTACGGACATAAGAAGTATTTTCATTTGCGCTCTCCTTTCATTTGCTCAAATATTTATAATTATACCAAAAATCCGCCCGTTATGCAAGGCGGATTTTTAAGGAAATTATTATACAAATCAAAGCGGCTTTATAATTTTGTTGTATACCCGCATATACATAAACGAGCTGAATACCACTGTTATAACCTCCGCAATAATGAACGACCACCATACAAGGTTAACGTCGCCCAAAAGCGAAAGCAGATATGCCGCCGGAAGAAGTATCACAAGCTGTCTGACGAATGATACCAACATACTTATCACGCCCTTGCCGAGAGCCTGGAACACCGACGAAAATACTATACAAACACCGGCAAAACAGAAGCTTAAGCTGATGATCCTGAGCGCCGTAATACCCATGCTCATCATTGTTTCCGACGCGTTAAACAGCTCTAAAAGCTTGTCCGGGAAAATCTGAATTACTGCCAGTCCGATAATCATTATCGCAACAGCATAGCAAACGCTGTATTTTATGGTTTTTGTCATGCGTTCCCTGCTGTGTGCGCCGTAGTTGTATGCGATAATCGGAACCATACCGTTGTTGAGACCAAACACAGGCATGAACACAAAGCTGTTAAGCTTGAAGTAAACGCCGAACACCGCCACTGCCGTTGACGAAAATCCGTTAAGGATTTTGTTAAAGCAAAATACCATAACCGAGCCGATTGCCTGCATAATTATGGACGGTATGCCGACTGCAAGAATTGTTCTGATAATATGTCCGTCGGGGCGGAATCCCTTTAATGTAATGTGAATTTCGCGGTTCTTTTTAATGTTAAGAATAAGCGCAAGTATTGCCGCAACAAACTGTCCTAAAACAGTTGCCGCCGCCGCGCCGGCGATCCCCATTTTCGGTGCGCCGCACAGTCCGAAAATCAGTATCGGGTCAAAAATTATATTTATAATCGCACCCAAACCCTGTGTGCACATGGTGTAAACGGTTTTTCCGGTTGCCTGCAAAAGCCTTTCACAGGTTATCTGCATAAATATTCCGAGCGAAAACACCGTAACAATCGAAAGATATTCAACTCCCAAATCCGTTATTTCGCCCTTGCCCACCTGAAGCTCATAGAATGTCTGCGTTATTGTAAGACCGAGTATCATAAATATAACGCAAGCCGCAAGTTCAACAAAAATTCCGTTCATTGCCGCCCTGTTCGCGCGGTCAAACGCCTTTTCGCCCAATGAACGCGAAAGCAGTGCGTTTATGCCGACGCCTATGCCCGTCGCCGCCGCAATCATAAGGCTCTGCATCGGGAATGCAAGCGAAACCGCCGTCAGTGCATTTTCCGAAAGCTGTGCCACAAATATACTGTCAACAATATTATAGAGCGCCTGCACAAGCATGGATATCATCATCGGCAGCGACATAGATATTAAAAGCTTGTTTACAGGCATTGTTCCCATTTTGTTTTCTTTTATCTGTTCCGTAAAAATCCCTCACAATCAAAAATATTCGTAACTCTTATATTCTAACATAAATAAATTTGATTTTCAAGCTTTCGGGGTGTAGATTTATAAGCAAAACTTTGCTGCGGAATTTGGCGGTTGTGTACAAGCCGATGAATAATTTTCATAAAAATCCGCATAATAACCCAAAACGGTATGGAGAGAAAAATGGATATTTTAAAAATAATTATTGTATCGGCGGTATCGCTGGCGGAGCTGTTTTTGCTCACGAAGCTTATCGGAAACAGGCAGATGTCGGAATTGAATATGTTCGACTATATAAACGGAATCACGATAGGCTCAATAGCCGCAGAAATGGCAACCTCGCTTGATAAGGACATATTTGTGCCGATGACGGCAATGGCAGTGTACGGCGCAGTAACAGTTTTGCTGTCGTATATTTCGACAAAATCAATCAGAGCAAGGCGGCTGTTTGTCGGAAAATCAATCGTGCTGTTTCGGAACGGAAAAGTCTATAAAAACAATCTCAAAGTGGCAAAGCTTGATGTGAACGAATTTATATCGCAGTGCCGCATAAGCGGATTTTTCGATTTGTCGCAGATAGACACCGCAATTCTCGAGCCGAGCGGCAAGCTGTCGGTTCTGCCGAAAGCAGACTGCCGTCCGCTGACCCCGTCCGATATGTCGGTAAAGGTGTTTGAGGAGCGGCCGCAGTTTTCGCTGATTATTGACGGAAATATAATAAAAGAAAATCTTAAAAGCGTCGGCGTTGATGAAAAATGGCTCAAATCGGAGCTTGACAGGCAAAAAATAAACTCTGTTTCGGAGGTCACATATGCGTCCTACGACAGCGTAAAAAATACCCTTAACGCATATGTTTCCGTAAAAGACGAGGGAAAAAACGATATGTTCATGTAAAAAGCCGGCATCCGGCGTTATCCGCGGCGCACTTTGCCGCAGATAACGCGTCTGCAGGCTTTTTTTCAGCAGCAGCTGTTGTTATTGTTGTTGCAGCATGGATCGCACGGATCACAGCAGCAGTTGTTTCCGCCGCCGAACAGTCCGTCGCCGCTGCAGCAGATAACAAGAACCACGATAATCAAAATCCAAATCCATGTACCGTTGCCGTCACCGCAGTTATTTCCGAATAAGCCCATAAAAAAACCTCCTTGCATATTGGCGAAATACTCCCCTCTGTCCGGAAGTATTTTCATCTTATAATATGCAGGAGGAAGTTTTTTGTTACATGATAAAATCAGCCGTTAATATCCGTTTCGTTAAAGATGTACACGTTATTGTCGGAGCGTGTAACGTAAAGGAAAACCTTCGGTTTTCCCACTCTGCGTATAACGGTCGTCCAGCCGTTCCCCGCCGCCGTTACGGGCGAATAGGCGGCGTTCGGATAGTGGCTTTTTACATAGCGCGCAATTGCGTCATGCTGATTTTTAAAGCGTACCTTGTTAAATATGCCCTTTCCCGTCACTGCACCGTATATTCCGGCAGCGGCAAGCGACGCAAGCATAACGGCATTTTTCTTTTTCATTATAAGCGCCCCTCTTTCTGTATGTTGTGGTATTCGCTGTATACCTCTCGTTTTGAAACGTTTCTGTCCGCCGCCGCTTTTTTTACGGCGTCTTTGGAAGAAAGCCCCTCATCAATGTATTTTTCGACGTGTTCCGTTACGGTCATTTCCTCCCACCATGCGGCGGAATCATCTTCAATTTCCTTTGCGCCCTCTATCACGAGCACATATTCGCCGCGCGGCGAGCTGTCGGAATACCTTTCAAGCGCACCGTCAAGCGTGGTGCGGATTACCTCCTCATGCAGCTTGGTAAGCTCTCTTACAAGCGCAATCCTCCGCTCTCCGCCGAAAACCTCTGCCATGTCCGCAAGCGTTGTTTTAAGCTTGTGCGGAGCTTCGTAGAAAATAAGCGTGTGTGTGTCGTTTTTAACAGAGGCAAGGTGTTCCTTTCTGTGCCGCTTGTTGACCGACAAAAATCCCTCAAAGGCAAAACGGCTTGTAGGCAGCCCCGACAGAATAAGCGCGTTTATTCCGGCAACGGGACCGGGGATTGAGGTAACGGTTATGCCGTTTTCGATGCACATTCTGACCAGATCCTCACCGGGGTCGGAGATTGCCGGAGTTCCGGCGTCCGAAACCTGCGCCACATTTTTTCCGTCTTTAAGCAGCGAAATTATATATGCGCCTTTTTCGCGCTTGTTATGCTCATGATAGCTTGTGAGCGGCTTTGATATGCCGAAGTGGTTCAAAAGCTGAACGGTTCGGCGCGTGTCCTCCGCAGCAATCAGATCGACCGTTTCAAATATTTCAAGACATCTTGCGCTTACGTCGCCTAAATTGCCTATCGGCGTGGCGCATAGATAAAGTGTTCCTGTCACTTGCAGTCCTCTTTTCTGTTATAAATAGTGTTTATTTCGTCCGTATATGTACCGTCTGTGTTGTAAACATAGAGCGGCGGCAGCATTTTAAGCTCACGCCCTCCGCCCGAAAGTCCTTCGATAAGCAAAAGATTTGCCGCTTTTTTGTACGATGGGTGAATAAGACGCAGCCGTTTCGGCTCTATTTTGTATCTGCGCATTGTGCAGAGAATATCCGCAAGGCGCGACGGACGGTGTACCATGAAAAACCTGCCCTTGGGAGCCAGCAGCTGCGAGCTTATCCGTATAACGTCGTCAAGCGTGCATTTAATCTCATGCCGCGAAACGGAAAGATTTCCCGAGCTGTTTGTAATTCCCTTGCCGCACTCCATGTACGGCGGATTGCAGGTAATCTTGTCAAAGCTTGCCTTGCCGTATATTTCACAGGCGTTTTTTAAATCGCCCTCCGTTATGTGTACGCGCTCCGTAAGGCTGTTGAGAATAACGCTCCTTTTTGCCATTTCGCATATGTCCGGCTGAATTTCCAGTCCGCATATGCGGGGAGTGCGTGTTTTGGCGCTCAAAAGAATCGGCACGATGCCTGTTCCGGTGCATAGATCAAGCGTGCTTTTCGAGGGTGCGTCCTTTGCAAAATCGGAGAGCAGAACTGCGTCCGTTCCGAATTTAAAACAGTCTTTTTTCTGTATGATTTGCAGATTGTTAATCTGCAAATCGTCTATACATTCGTTTTCAAATATCATAATATTATTCCCGTATATATGCTTTTTTGTGGTAAATGTGCGTCGGGTCGGTCACTGTGTCGATGCTGTCAAGTGCGATTCCTGCGCCGAGAGCAACGCAGTCTACGGGTTTTTCCGCAACATGGCATTTCACGCCCGCCGCCTCCGAAATTTTTCTGTCAAGTCCGTACAGCAGCGAACCGCCGCCCGTCATAATTATGCCATCGTCGATGATATCGCCGTGAATTTCGGGCGGTGCGGCGTCTAAAACCTCGCCCACACGCTCACAGATATTGAATACATATTCGCCGAATGCGGAGCAGATGCTGTTTGACGAAACAATCACGCTCTGCGGAAGTCCGGTGGACATACCCAAGCCCTTTGCCTCGCATATAACCTCACGTTCGCGCGGAATAACTCCGCCGACCTCAAGCTTTATTCTTTCCGCAGTCTGCGGCCCTATAATAAGCCCCGATTCCTTTTTCATATATCTTACGATTGCCTCGTTAAACTCATCTCCGGCAATTTTCAGCGAACGGCTCACGACAGTGCCGCCCAGCGACATAATCGCAATGTCAGTAGTGCCGCCGCCGATGTCAACCACCATTGTACCGTGCGGCTTTGAAATATCCGCGCCTGCGCCGAGAGCCGCCGCAACAGGCTCTTCGATTATATAAACGTCTTTTGCGCCCACCTCACGTGCGGCTTCTATCACGGCGCGCTGTTCAACGTCCGTAACGCCGCCCGGCACGCACATCATAATACGCGGCCGTCCCGAAAGTCCGGAAAGAATTTTTGAAAGAAAATGCTTAATCATCGCCTCCGCAAGCGTAAAGCTTGAAATAACGCCGTCCGTCAGAGGACGCACCGCTTTAATGTTCGGCGGGGTTTTGCCGAGCATTTTGAGCGCGTCAAAGCCAACGCCGCAAACCTCGTTTGTGTCGGTGTTAACCGCAATTACGGTAGGCTCTCTAAGAACTATCCCCTTATTTTTTATATAAACCTGCATTGTTGCCGTGCCAAGGTCTATGCTTATATCATGACTGAACATACGTATCCTCCGTGCCGCGCAGGCAGCTTAATTGTTTTCTATTCTATATTATACATTAATATTTCCTTTAACTCAATATTTTTTGCGATATTTGTGAAAAATTTTTTTTATATTGACATATGGGGATAAAAAATATAAAATAGTAAAAAAGAAATTGAATGGGAGAGAAAAGTCTGAATAAAATCGCCCATAGCACTACTTTTTGTTCGGGGCGGTACAAACGTACAGCACCACTCGCTGCAAAGCAGCACTCTGGACGATTTTCTTTCAGACTTTGGTTTTGTGCCTTACGGCACGGAAAGGAATGATTATAAAAATGAAAAAGACGCTTATAGTTGTGGATATGCAGAACGATTTTATAGATATGGCGCTGGGAACGGCGGAGGCAAGGGCGATTGTGCCGAGGGTTAAGGCAAAAATTGAGGAATACGCAAAAAACGGTGACGAAATAATTTTCACACGTGACACTCACGGCGAAAATTATCTTGAAACGCCGGAGGGGAAAAAACTCCCCGTGCCGCATTGCATAAAAGGCACAAAAGGCTGGGAAATTGCGGACGGACTTTATGCTGAGGGAAGTACGGTTATCGACAAGCCGAATTTCGGTTATAAGAGCTGGGACAAATTTGAATTTGAAAGCGTTGAAATCATCGGACTTTGTACGGATATATGCGTTGTCAGCAATGCGATTATAATAAAAACCATGTTCCCCGACGCAGAAGTAAAGGTATGTGCGGACTGCTGTGCGGGCGTAACGGTGCAGACACATTCGGCGGCTTTGGAAACGATGAAAATGTGCCAAATTGACATCATATGACACGAAAAAGAAAAATCGGTTGACATATAAGGGAATCTGTTATATAATATATAAGATGTTTGTAAAATCGGAATAGCAGTATAGGGGGGATTCTTTGGTTTTTTCAAGCCTGGTATTTTTGTATGTGTTTCTGCCTTTGGTTTTCATTGCATACAACCTGTCAAAAAATATAGACTATAAAAATGTAATACTTGTAATATCATCGCTTGTGTTTTATGCGTGGGGTGAACCGTCATACATAATAATGCTTCTTGTAAGCCTGGCGATTAACTATATATTCGGACGGATAATCGACAAAACCTACGGAACAGCCGCAGGGCGCGTGTCAGTGATTCTGGCGGTGGCAATAAATCTCGGACTTCTGGGCGTGTTTAAATATGCGGGATTTTTCGTGAATAATATAAATGCGCTTTTAAAGCTTCATATACCCGACCCGAAAATAGCGCTGCCGCTCGGAATTTCGTTTTACACGTTTCAGACGATGTCGTATATAATAGACGTCTACCGCGGAAAAACTCATGTGCAGAAATCGGTCATAAAATTCACGGCATACGTCACGATGTTTCCGCAGCTTGTCGCAGGGCCTATCGTGCGCTATACCGATATTGAAAAGGAATTAAGGTCAAGAACGGTAACGGCACAGGATTTTGCGGACGGAATAAAGCGGTTCGTTTCGGGATTGTGTAAAAAAGTCGTAATTGCAAACTATGCCGGAAATGCCGCATCGCTGCTGCTTGATTCGCCGCGGCTTTCGGTTGCGTCGGCATGGCTGGGAATACTGATGTATGCGTTTCAGATTTATTTTGATTTTTCGAGTTATTCGGATATGGCAATCGGTCTGGGACGAATGTTCGGCTTTCATTTCATGGAAAACTTCCGTTATCCGTACATATCTCGCAGTATAACGGATTTTTGGCGCAGATGGCATATCTCGCTGAGTACGTTTTTCAGAGATTATGTGTATATTCCCATGGGCGGCAATCGGTATAAAGAGGTCAGAAACCTTTTTGTTGTGTGGTTTTTGACGGGTATGTGGCACGGCGCAAGCTGGAACTTCATCTTTTGGGGGCTGTTTTACGGTATTATGCTGTTTATCGAGCGTAAATCTTTCAAAAAATTTCTGCAAAAGCTGCCGATACCGCTGTGCTATATTTATACGATGTTTGTGGTGCTTATCGGCTGGGCGCTGTTCTACTATACGGATACCGCTTCGCTTGTGCAGTGGTTTAAGAATGCGTTCGGAATAGGCAATTCGCTCTATGACCTCGTAACGGTTACAACTCTTGATGCAAATTTGTGGCTTATCGTGCTGTGCGTTGTTGCGTCAACGCCGCTGCCGAGAATGTTTTTTAACGGAATTTGCAGGAGACTCAGGTTTATAGCGATCGTTGCGGAGCCTATTGCGGTTATTGCCGGAATGGTGTTGTGTTTTATCCTGCTTGTGGGACAAACATACAACCCATTCCTATATTTCAGATTTTAACTAACATGGAAAATACGCGGCGCATCTCACCTGCTTGCGTCTTTTCCGTGTTGCAGAATGGAGATTACCATGAAGAATAAAATAATTATTTTTGTGTTCTTTTTGTGTATTGCGGCGTCCGCGGCAATTATTTTCGCAGCGCCGGCGGACAAGCAGAGCGTATATGAGGAGAACAGAACTCCGGCGGAGCTTATGCCCGTAACTCGTGAAAATCTTCTGACCGGAAAGCTTATGTCGAATTTTGAAGATTATCTCGGCGATAGCGTAGGCTTCCGTTCGGTTCTGACGCAGGCGTCGGAATGGATTGAGAGGAAAAAGGGCGTTGAGAGTCACCAAGGCAAAATCGTTGCGACAAACAAGGATATAGGCACATCTCTTGTGCAGAAATCAAGTCTGCTTGTCGTCAACGATACCGTTATGGAAATGTTTATCAAAAACCGCAGTGCGGAGGAAAAATACATAAATACAATAAATTATTTTGACGACGTGTTCAAGGATATAAAGATTTACAATATGATAATTCCCACACAGCTGGAATTTCTCGAGCCGGTGTATTCAAATATCGAGGACAGCCAAAAGGAAACGATAAATTACATATATTCAAAGCTGAATAAGGATATAGTGTCGGTCAATGCGTATGATTTCTTAAAGGAACATTCGGACGAATACATATATTTCCGCACCGATCACCACTGGACGTCACTCGGCGCATATTACGGCTACTGTGCGTTTCTCAAAGCCGCATCGGGCGAAGACGGCTGGAAAATGAGCAGTTATGAGGAGGGTTCGGATCCGTTCACAATTACCGACTATGAAAATATCGGACGCGGCGGATTGAAAAAGCATACGGTAAACAACTTTTTGGGATATTTGTATAAACAGGCGCAGTCGCCGGAGCTTTCAAAAAAACCCGACGCGATTGAATGGTTCGACACAAATGAAGACGGTAAAATCACAATCGAAAACAGCGGCATGGACAAGGGCAAAAAGGTTGAATACAGCGGTGTTCTGTTTGATACCGACAAGAATAATTACGAGGTGTTCATGTCGGGCGATCAGCCTGTATCGGTGCTGACAAACGAGAGAAATACCAACGGCAAAACCATAATGATTTTAAAGGATTCGTATGCAAATGCATTTGTGCCGTGGCTTATAAACAATTATCACAGGATTGTGCTTGTAGATCCGCGAACCTGCACGGACAGCCTGCAAGCGCTTATAGAAAAATATAAGCCGGAGGAATGTCTGATTATGAATTATATTTTCACAACTACATTTTCCGACTATTCGCAGATGATGGCAGATTTGGTTAAATAAAGAATCAGCTGTAAAAAAGGCAACTTTTTTACAGCTGATTTTTTTATTCCGTTTTTAGTGGATAGGAAAAAATGTTCCGGAACGGACAAAACACACCCGATGGCGTATGTGTATACTCCGAGTGGTGTGTTTTGTTCGTAGCAAAAAGGCATTAAAATTTTTTCGGCAAAATATAAAATCTCTTGTTTTATTTATATAGAATTGCCTTTTTGCGGTCTGTACTTTTTTCACAGCCCCTTTTTTGTTTCTCCGGCTTTTATACACACTATATCTTTGCTGCATCTGCCGTGTTCAAACCACAAATCCGTTGCTGTCGGATTTGTAACGATAGTCTGGTCGTGATTAAATATAAGATGATTGAATGCGTCAACATAATCGTAAATTTCAATGTTTGTCGCATACCATATATCATCATGGTTTGCAGCCTTTGCGGCAAACTTTTCCGCAACCTCCCAGTTGTCGTTATTCACAAATTCAAAGCTGTGACCCCATACGTAAAACAGCCACGAATTTGACCTGAACGGAGTGTCGTAAGGACTTTCGTTCACGAATTTATCCAAAAGCTCATCAAACTTTTCGTCAAGATAATGGCAGCTCGGCGAAAGTCTAAGCCAGTCTGTCGGAATATCAAAGCTGTGAGACGCTTCCGTTGTTCTCGAATAAACTATTCCGGCGGCTTTTATTGCGTTCACCACGTCGTCGCTGTATGTACCGTAAGGATATGCCATGCCGCGTATCGTGGTGTTGAACATATCTTCAAGCGCGGCTCTGTCGTTCGCCGCCTCAAAAAGCGCCGACACCGGCGAAAGCTTTTCCATGTACAGGTGATGCTCACCATGAATCGCAACCTCATGCGGCTTGTCTGAATACGTTTCGAGTATTTCCTTTTTCGTCATCCATCTTTTCGGATTGTCGGTTATGTCGGCTTCGTCTATGCACGCATAGCTGTTCAGATTAAATGTGCATTTGAGATTGTTTTTATCAAAAATCTCCATAAGACGTCTGTCGCAGTAAGGCCCGTCGTCAAAGCTTAATGTAAACGCTTTTAATTTTCCCTGCGGAAAACGTATAAATATATCTTTCATAAATCATACACTCCTATGTAAAATATAGGTTAATTATATAATATCGGTTTTGTGATGTCAATATATAAGCTGAAATTTTTACAAAATATTGCTGCGGCTATTGCAAAATACAATTTTTTGTGGTATTCTATTTTAAAAGCGGTACGGAAGGAAGTAATGAGAATGGAAAAGAAAAATATCGATTGGTCAAATCTTGGATTCGGTTACATAAAAACCGACAAAAGATATGTGTCTGAATTCAAGGACGGGAAATGGGATGACGGCATACTGACGGACGATAATACAGTTACGATAAGCGAATGTGCCGGAGTTCTGCAATATGCGCAGACGGTTTTTGAAGGCTTAAAGGCGTATACGACAGAGGACGGCAGAACAGTTGTGTTCCGCCCCGACCTTAACGGAGAACGTTTTGAAAATTCCGCAAAGCGTCTGGAAATGCCCGTATTCCCCAAGGAAAGATTTATCGAAGCAGTTACGGAAACGGTAAAGGCAAATGCAGCATATGTTCCGCCGTTCGGTTCGGGCGCAAGCTTATATATACGTCCGTATATGTTCGGTTCAAATGCGGTAATCGGAGTTAAGCCGGCGGACGAATATCAGTTCAGAGTATTTACGACACCGGTAGGCCCGTATTTCAAAGGCGGTGCAAAACCGCTTACGATCAAAGTTTCGGACTTTGACCGTGCAGCGCCCAACGGAACGGGACACATCAAAGCCGGACTTAACTATGCAATGAGCCTGCACGCAATCGTGACGGCGCATGAAGAAGGCTATGCGGAAAATATGTATCTTGACGCAGCCACAAGAACAAAGGTAGAGGAAACAGGCGGCGCAAATTTCCTGTTTGTTACGAAAGACAATAAGGTTGTAACGCCGAAATCATCGAGCATACTGCCGTCAATCACAAGACGTTCGCTTATGTACGTTGCGGAAAAGTATCTCGGTCTTGAAACGGAAACGCGCGAGGTTTATTTTGACGAGGTAAAGGATTTTGCCGAATGTGGTCTTTGCGGCACTGCTGCCGTAATTTCGCCGGTAGGAAAAATCGTTGACCACGGCAAGGAAATATGCTTCCCCAGCGGTATGGAGGAGATGGGCCCCGTTACCAAAAAGCTGTATGAAACGCTTACAGGTATTCAGATGGGACATATCGAAGCTCCGGAGGGCTGGATAAAAGAAATTAAATAAATTTTAAAAAAAGTGTTGACAAATCAAAAATATTGTGCTAATATATCTTTAAACCGATGAACAAGAGTAGTAACTTAATACAACTGCTTTTCGAGAGAGCTGCGGAGGGTGTGATCGCAGTAAAGCGGGCTTAGGTGAATGGACTTGCGAGGGCAAACTGAGCCGAAAGGTTAGGGGCGACGGAGGCCTACCGTAGAAACAGGCAGACATATAGTGGTATGTCGGTGAGTGCATTCCTTTTTTCGGAATGAATTTGGGTGGCAACGCAGGAGTTTATACACTCTTGTCCCAAGTATTTGGGACAGGAGTGTTTTTTGTTTTAAATATTTTGTGCACGGATATTTAAGAAAGCATCTTCCCAAACGGCATATTAAAAATTAAAGCGAAAAAGGAGAAGATTTATTATGAAAAAGATTACAGCGATTTTATTAACGGCGGTATTTGCAATAGGAGCATTGACAGGCTGCAAAACAGCATCGGCACCGGAGAAAACAGAGGAAAAAAGTGCGGATAAGAGCTATACGGTAGGCGTTATACAGTATGTGAGCCATCCGTCGCTCGATAACTGCTACGAGGGCGTGGAAACGGCATTGCGCGAAACCTACGGCGATAAAATTACCATAGACCGTCAGATCGGTTCGGACTCATCGCCCGATTCGGATTGCGCATCGTATGCGGGACAGTTTGCGGCAAAGAATTACGACTTGATTGTTGCAATCGCAACTCCGGCGGCAACCTCGGCATTTGCAGCGGCGGAGGATAAGGATATTCCGGTTGTGTTCTGTGCGGTGTCCGACCCTGTCGGCGCAGGTATTGCAAAGAGCATCGACAAGCCGGGTTATAACTGCTCGGGTACTTCGGACGTTCTCGATATGAAAGCACAGGTTGAGCTTATAAAGTCAATGCAGCCGGAGGCAAAGAAAATCGGCGTACTTTATACAACAAGCGAATCAAACTCAATCGCACAGCTTAAGCTGCTTACGGAGGCGGCACAAAAAGAAAATATGGAGGTTGTTTCAACGGGTATCCAGAATGACGCGGATATTCCGGCAGCGGCAGCAGCGCTGGCAGCACAGGTTGACTGTATAAATAATTTCACCGATAACAAGGTAGTAAACAATCTGAGCGTACTGCTCTCGGCGGCAAACAATGCAAAGATTCCCGTATACGGCTCGGAGGTTGAGCAGGTAAAGAACGGCTGCCTTGCGTCAATGTCAATCGATTATGTCGCACTCGGAAAAACAACCGGAAAAATGGCAGCGGACGCACTTTCGGGCAAAAAGCTTGCGGATATGGCTGTACAGACAATTTCGGAGGCAACACCGGTTGTAAACACGGAGGTTTTGGCAAGCTTCGGAATGACTCTGCCGGCAGGCTATGAAAATGCAGAAAAGGTAGAAACCAATAAATAATAAAAATTGCGGCGCTTTAAAGCCTTCCCCTTTGAGGGGAAGTCATAAAGATTTGGAGGAATATAAATGCTATCGATACTTTTAGGGTCTCTTGACGTAATACTGCAAGACGGCTTCATGTATTCATTGATTGCAATGGGATATTACGTATCCTATTCAATCCTGGATTTTCCCGACCTCACGGCTGAGGGAACGGTGCTGTCGGGCGGCGTAACATTCGGATTGCTGGTAAAAAGCGGAGTAAGTCCGCATATAGCGCTTATCGCTGCGTTTCTTGTGGGATTTGTGTTCGGCTCGGTAACGGGCATACTGCACGTCAGACTTAAAATACGTCCGCTTTTATGCGGAATATTGGTATCGACAGCGCTTATTTCCGTAAATCTTGTGGCAACGGTTGCAGGAATGGGCGGAAACTTTGCCGGAGACGGCGCTCTTTCAACGATTGATTTGGGGCGCGGTGTGCCGACGATTATAAGGGTGTTCCCCGCAATGCTTTTACCGACGGATTTTATCGGGTTTAATATAAGAAAGCTTTTGACTTTCTTTGTTATTGCGCTGATATTCAAGCTGATACTTGATTTTTACTTAAAGACGAAAAATGGCTTGCTGCTGCGTGCTGCAGGCGGAAATCCGCAGTACGTGACGATGCTTGCAAAGGACGAGGGCAAAAGCAAAATCCTCGGACTTGCAATCGGCAACGGCTATGCCGCGGCGGCAGGCGCGCTGATTGTGCAGAGCCGCGGAAACGTCAACCAGAATATCGGAATCGGAATGATTGTAATAGGGCTTGCATCGCTTATAATCGGACTTTCGGTGTTTGGTAAGGTTAAGTTTATGAAGCCGACAACAAAGGTTATACTCGGTGCGGTGATATACCAGGCGTGCCTCGGACTGGCAACGTTTTTGGGTGTTCCGTCGGCATATAATAAGATTATCATGGCGGCGCTGTTCACGATTGCGCTTGTGATAAGCGGCAGGAAAAAGAAAGGCGGTGCGGTAAGAAGTGCTTGAGCTTGTTGATATAAGAAAGGATTTTAATGCCGGAACGCCCGACTGCGTAACGCTTTTTAACGGATTTAATTTTTCGGTTAAGGACGGCGAGTTTGTGTCGGTTATCGGCTCAAACGGTTCGGGAAAAACAACGCTGCTTAATCTTGTGTGCGGTTCGATTGCGCCGGATAGCGGCAAAATTATTTTTGACGGCAGAGATATAACGAATGTATGCGAGTATAAGAGGGCGGATTTTATAGGGCGTGTGTTCCAGAACCCGTCTATGGGAACGTGTCCCGAGCTTACAATAACGGAAAATATGGCACTTGCGGATAATAAGGGCAAAAAATTCGGACTTACGAGAGCGGTTAACAAAAAGCGTGTTTCGTATTACCGCGAGCTTGTTTCGCAGTGCGGCATGGGACTGGAAAACAGAATGAACGTCAAGGTCGGTGCGCTTTCGGGGGGACAGCGCCAGGCGCTTGCTCTTGTTATTGCCAATATGACGGATATAAAGCTTTTGATTCTCGATGAGCATACCGCGGCGCTTGACCCTAAAACAAGCGAGAATATTATGCGGCTTACGGATAAAATGGTGCGTGAAAAGGGCATAACAACGCTTATGGTGACGCATAATCTGAGGTTTGCCGCAGAATACGGCACAAGGCTTGTGATGATGCACGAGGGCGAATGTATAATGGATATTTCAGGCGAGGAAAAGAAGAATGCGTCTGTGGACGATATGCTCGGAAAATTTTATGAAATAAGTATAGAAAACGGTAATTAAAAAACGTGATACAGTCGGAAATAACGGCTGTATCACGTTTTTTACTTTTATAAAGGTGTTGTCACCGCACTGATTTTTAATTTTTTTATAACATACATTTCCTCTTAGGGACGGGCAACACAGAGTTTTGCGCAGCGTCGATGGCGGGAAACTGTCACGAAGTGACTGATAAAGCGGTATTTACTCGCAAATTATTATGATTTTATTTATTTTTTTGAAAAAAGCAAGACATTGTAAAAAAATTTCAAAAAAAATAATAAAGTGCTGCTGAATATATTGACAATCGGCAGGTATTCCGATATACTGTATATACAGATATTGAAAAGGTGGTACAAAAATGAGCAAAAGATTAGAACCATGTCCGTTCTGTGGAGGGAGCGTATATGCAACACACGGAATGATAGGAGCGGAACTGGTGTTTTTAAAATGCAAAAAATGCGGTGCGGTAATGTCCTTTGATAATGCCGAATGTAACGCAGATCCGATAAAAGCCATTGATTATTTCAACAGACGAACAATTGTTGAATATATTAACCAACGCAGAACAAAACCGGAGGAATAATTACAGGAGGAAGAAATGATAGGAAAAAACAGCTGGCTTATAGCCGATGGATTTATGAGCAATACAAAAACAGAGGAATACGTGAGCCACGAGGCGGTGTGCGTGCTGAATTTATCCGAAGTTGAGGCGGAGATTAAAATAACGGTTTATTTTGAGGACGCAGAGCCGATGAGGGGGTTCACCGCAAAGTGCAAGCCTGAGCGCACAAACCACATAAGGCTTGACAAAATCAAAAACGATAAGGGCGAATCCATTCCGAAAGAAAAACCCTATGCGATTCTGGTTGAAAGCAATACGCCGATTGTCTGCCAGCACAGCAGAATGGACGTTTCCGACAGCAATATGACGCTGATGACAACAATAGCATATTAATACATAAAAACACCTGCAAAAAGCAGGTGTTTTTATGTATTATTCAGCCGTAAGCCGCACCGTTACGGCATTGTCAAAATCAAGCGTAAAATCATGGTTTTCTATAACGCCGAGCTTTGTAAAATTCTTTTTAAGCGAATCCGCCCTTATATTCTCCGTAAGCGGCAGCGGCTTTCCGCTGCTGTCAAAGCTTTCATATACATAGCGTGCTGTGTAGCTGTTTGTTTCATAATTAACGTTTATATACTGCGTACAGCCGTGCTTTCCTCCCGGTTCAGCGTTCTCTCCGGCGTCGTTTGCCAAAACAAACGCAGGGTCATACATCACGAATCCGTCTTTGTAATAATCTATATCAATTTCGCCGTCCTTAATTTTTATTCCCGTAACGACAACCTTTCCGTAATCGCTTGTTTTGTATTCTGCGGGATATGTGCCGACGGGATTAAAGATTATTTTACTGTCCGAACTCTTTTTGCCGTATTTAACAGGTACAAATTTCAGTTCGCGCGTATTCACGTCAGCCTTTAAAAACTCGAACGAATTTGAGGAGCTGCCGTCACTATTTGCGCACAAATCAGTATTAAGAACGTCAAGACAGGTATTGTTTTCGTCATAAAGCGCAAAATTATCCACGTTCGGCACAACGCTGTCCGCGCCGCCGTTATTTGCCTTTGTCGTAATCACAAGCTGATTTCCGAACGGCGAGAACACCGCTTTTTCCACAGTGGCAATTGAATCGGGAAGGTTTATTCCGATTTGCCTTGTTACGCTTTCAACCTTAACGGCGGACTTGTCTATTTCAGCCGAGATATACCACATTTTTTCCTTATCCTCATCGGTTATCGGTTCGCCGTTGTAAATTTTATCGTCGATACCGGTGGTAATTTCTCCGATGTCCGCATACAATTCAAGCATAAATTTATCGGGAATATCCGCAGCGGCAACGTTATATTTTTCCGCATATTTAGCGGTATATGAGTCGGCAAAATAATAGTCGTTCGAGTTATGGTTGGTGTTCAGCGACGCCGATTTACCGTTTATCACACATTCCGTCCAGCCGTTTACGGCAGGCTCGCCGTCCTCGCCGAGGAGCGGCTTATCCTCGGAATGTATCGTATAAAATACATGAACAAAATTGTCGTCCGCCGCCACATTGTCGAGCGTAAGGGTGTATCCGTTTTTCGCGACGCTTTTTCCTATGCTCTTGTTAAATTCAGCCAAACGGTCTATACTCGAAATTTCCGCTGCGTTTTCGTTCTGAAAAAACGAAATAATCTCCCCCACCTTATCCCTGACGGTCGGCGACGCAAACGATGTCGTGACCGCTATTGCACATATCGCCGCCGCAATAAGCGCAATGTTTGTTTTCTTTCTTTTCATAATTAAAATCCTTTCCCTATCATCGGAAAAGAGTTTACTTTTCACCGCCTGCTTCACCGTTTCCGTGCCGATGTCAAAAGCGGCCGATTTGTCATAAAATTCTTCCAATCCCAGTTCCTCCGACAGGCTTTTACGCTTTTTCACAGCAATCCCTCCTCCGATAATCTCTTTTTTAACTTCTTTTTGCCCCGTGCAAGCCTGGTCTTGACGGTGGATATGTTCAGGTTCATTGCCGCTGAAATATCCTTTATTTTTTCGCCGTGTTTATAGTATCTGACGAAAATTTCACAGTCCGTTTCGCCCAGTGCGGCAACCGCACGCCAAAGGCTTTTCGCCTCGTCGCTCCTTATAAGCTCCTCCGAAACGCCGCCGCAATCCGATATTTCGTTTTCGTCAATTGGAACGCTCTCCATAGCCTTTGCACGCAGCCGCATTGCCGCCAGATTCCGCGCCGTTCCGGCAAGATAGCTCCGTACACTGCCCTTTTTTAAATCTATTCTTTCTGCGTTTTTCCACAGCGCAATAAACGTGTCGGAGACGATTTCCTCAATATCCTCGGCTGAAAATCTTCCGCCCGAAATATTGAAAAGCACAACGCTTATGTAAGGCGTGTAAAGCTCTATCGCCGCGTCAAGCGCGCCCTGCCGTTTTTGCCCGAGCTTTTTTAATAAAGTCGTTTCATTCATATTTGCTCCTTAACTGTATAAATCAAAAGCTTTCAATCCGTACACCTATATATTTGCATAAAACAAGGAAAAGGTTTCATTTATTTTAATTTTATCATATAAAATCTCTTTTGACAAAATAAAAAAAATGTGCTATAATCTGTTTACATAAAATTTTAACATAAAAGAGGCGGTATATATGTTAGGTATGGTTCTGGAGGGCGGAGCAAACCGCACATTTTATTCGATAGGCGTGCTTGACGCGTTTCTCGATAAAGGTATTGCGTGCGATTTTTTTGTCGGGGTTTCCGCCGGAATTGCAAACGGTGTGTCGTATATTTCACGGCAAAAGGGCAGAAGTTTGGAATTAGGTCTTAGGTATATGAACGATAAACGCTACATGGGTGCGCGGTATTTTTTCAAAAAAGAAAATCACAGCTACTATAACCGCAGTTTTGTTTTTGACGAAATCCCCAACAAATACCTGCCGTTCGATTATAAAACGTATAATGAACACAGCAGCGGAGTTTATGCGGTTGTGACCAATCTTGAAACGGGAAAAGCGGAATATCTTCCGGTTCGGGGTGCAGACAAAAAATGGACGGTTATTCAGGCAAGCTGTGCGCTGCCGTTTATGTTCCGTCCCATGGAGATAGACGGAAATCTGTATATGGACGGCGGGTGCAGCGACCCGCTGCCGATAAAATTTGCGTTTGACAAAGGCTGCGACAAGGTTATAAGCATTATTACCAGAGAGCGCGGCTACGAAAAACGCACCGAAGCGGACGTGAAATTTTCCGTTATGCTTTACAGAAAAAAACAGGCGTTTGCAAATGATCTGATAAACAGAAGCTCCGTCTACAATGCAAGCAAGCGTTATCTTTTTGAAAAAGAAAAAGAGGGGAAAGCGTTTGTTTTTGCGCCGCGCGACACAAGCGGCTGGAAACGCACCGAAAGCAGCACGGACGCATTGCAGAAAATGTATGACGAGGGTTATAACGATGTACTCTTGCGGCTGGACGAGCTGAAAGAATTTATAGGATAGATGATTGTAAAATTCAAAAAGTGCGGGCAGCTTGAAATTTTGAATTTTAAAGCCTTCATTTTGGAGGTGAGCAGCACAAAACGCCACAGTATAGCAAAACGCAGTTTTGCGCATCTGTTTGCGGCAACAGGTTTGATTTTGCTTGCGGTATTGCCGGAAAGAGCATATCAGAGAATAATCTCGGCATACCGGCGGCAGCGGCATTTCCGTCGGCGCTTTTGATAAAACTTCTTATACACAGGGGGAAAACGATGATTGCAATAATAGATTACGGAGCGGGAAATCTGCAAAGCGTTAAAAACGCGTTTAAGCATATCGGAACAGAGGCGGTTATAACGGGCGAAAAATCCGAAATCACGGCGGCAGACGCTGTTGTTCTGCCGGGCGTGGGTGCGTTCGGAGATTGTATGGCAAGCCTTGAAAAAGCCGGACTTACAGATACCGTAAAAGCGGCGGCAAACAGCGGCAAGCCGTTTTTGGGGATATGCTTAGGTTTGCAGCTGCTGTTTGAGGAAAGCGAAGAAAGCCCCGGAGTTAAGGGACTGGGAATTTTTAAAGGTAAAATCATAAAAATTCCCGATACGGGACTGAAAATTCCTCATATGGGCTGGAACAGCATCGAAACGGTAAAAAAATCGAAAATTCTTGACGGCTCGCCGTATGTGTACTTTGTTCATTCGTATTATCTCCAAACGGACGATAAAGAGCTTGTAAGCGCATATACGGAATACGGGGCAAGGCTTGCGGTTGCGGTTGAGCGCAATAATGTGTTTGCGGTGCAGTTTCACCCCGAAAAAAGCGGCGGCGCCGGAATGGAAATACTCAAAAAATTTGCCGCTTTGGGAGGTAAATAAATGTACGCAAAAAGAATTATACCGTGCCTTGACGTGAAAAACGGCAGGGTGGTAAAGGGAGTTAATTTTGTAAATCTGACAGACGCCGGAGATCCGGTGGAATGTGCAAAGGCTTATGATAAAGCCGGAGCGGACGAGTTGGTGTTTTTGGATATTACCGCCTCCTCCGATGCGCGGAATACGGTCGAGGATATGGTAAGAGCGGTTGCGGAAAACGTGTTTATTCCGTTTACGGTCGGCGGCGGCATACGAACCGTTGAGGATTTCAGAAAAATCCTCAATGCCGGAGCGGACAAGGTCAGCGTGAACAGCGCTGCGATAAAAAATCCGCAGCTGATACACGACGCTGCGGAGAAATTCGGCAGACAGTGCGTTGTGTGCGCAATTGACGCCAAACGGCGCGGGGACGGGAGCGGCTATGACGTTTATTTAAACGGCGGCAGAGTGAATACCGGAATTGACGCCCTCGAATGGGCGAAAAAAGCCGAGGCTCTCGGCGCAGGCGAGCTGCTTGTCACGAGCATGGACTGCGACGGCACAAAGGCAGGCTATGAATTAGAGCTTACAAAAAGCATCAGCGAAAGCGTAAAAATTCCCGTAATCGCATCGGGCGGCGCAGGAAAGCCTGAACATTTTCTTGACGCATTCCGCATAGGCAAGGCGGACGCAGTGCTTGCGGCAAGCTTATTCCACTTTAAAGAAATAGAAATCATGGATTTGAAAAAATACCTGCTCTCAGCGGGCGAGAGCGTCCGAATATGATAAACAAAGCGCAGACGGCATATTGCTATCTGCGCTTCATATAATCTATAATTTTGTGGTTTGCGGAGAAAAATTCGATATTTGCGTCAAAATAGATATGCGTCACGCTTTTTCCCGAAACCGTTTCTCCGTTTTCGATTTTGTTCATGCAGTCCCATGTGCTGTCAAAAATAACCCATCTTCCGTCCACGTAGGCTTCGTTCCAGGCGTGATTTTGCTCCGTGGTATTTACCGTGCTTTCGCTCCACACTTTATCTGCGTCTATTCCGAGCGCATAGCCCGAAACTACGTTGCACGGTATATTTATACTTCTTAAAAGAGACGCGCTCAAAACCGCAAATCCGAGGCATACGGCACGTTTGCTTTCAAGCACCTCTGTTGCCGAATACGGCAGGGTCTGTGTGGAGTTTATATTGTCGGTGTCGTAATAAATGTTTGAGCAAACCCAGTCATGCACCGCAAGAACCTTTTCGTAATCGCTTGTACAGTCCGCAGTTATCCGCACCGCCGTTTCCTTTACGGCGTTGCTGTTGGATTGAATAAACGAATTGTTCTTCAATGCCTCGCTTACGGATTTGTCCGCTTCGTACATGGTTTTGTTGTGCGCATACACGGGTGATTCCTTAATCCGCCATTCGCCGTTTGTGCGTTCAAGGTAGAGATAATTGTATACCCAGCTTTCAAAATCGCCGTATGCTTTTGCGCCGGTGTATATGTCAAGCCTGAGATTGCTGTCGCCGGACGAGGGCAGAGAAATCGTTTTTGAAAATTCGCCGTCTTTATTCGCTGCGGCTGTGGTTTGCGTTATCGTGTTTTCGTTTAAATCGGTCAGATTTATTACGAGATGCTGTTTTTCTTTTTCTTTTATAATTCCGAAAATTTTAAGCTTGTTGTTTTCGATGACCGCTCCGGCATTTTCCGACGGGTAAAACGAAAGCATGGGACTGTCGGTTATATATGCGTTTACTGCTATATCCGACGGGTCAATCGGCAGCTCCTCGTGCTTTATAAAAGCAATAATTTCGGCAGGCGACGGAATCATATCGGTAATGTACGAAAGATTCTCCGACGCCTTTGAAACAACGCTTACAATATTGGGCGCTTTTTCTTTGAGAGCCGGAATGTAATCGCCTATATCGAGGAAAAAATTTGTTTCGGAATTTATGACTGCCACTGCGGCGCACAGGAACAGAAATGAAATAAATGTGCGTTTTTTCATATCAAGCTCCTTTCCCGAAATCACCTAAAAGAAAAAAGCGCCACGACCTAACCTAATAAGCCGCAACACCTTTTTTATTGGAGGCGCCACCCAGATTTGAACTGGGGAATAAAGGTTTTGCAGACCTCTGCCTTACCTCTTGGCTATGGCGCCGTGCAAAAATTTTATTAAACACTTTTAGGGGCTGTTATGCCCCTAAGTGTAAATGGAGCGGAAGACGAGATTCGAACTCGCGACGTTCACCTTGGCAAGGTGACGCTCTACCACTGAGCCACTCCCGCATATGGTGCTTCCGGGTGGAATCGAACCACCGACACAGGGATTTTCAGTCCCTTGCTCTACCGACTGAGCTACAGAAGCATATGACTTTTACCGGAGCAAAAGTCATTATGGCGATCCGGATGAGGTTCGAACTCACGACCTCTAGCGTGACAGGCTAGCGTTCTAACCAGCTGAACTACCGGACCGTATCATCAGCACATTATTAAAAAATAATGTTGGTGGGAGTTACAGGGCTCGAACCTGTGACCCTCTGCTTGTAAGGCAGATGCTCTCCCAGCTGAGCTAAACTCCCTTGCCGCTGACGACAAGAATTATTATAGCAAAACATAAGTGTTTTGTCAATACTTTTTTTGAAAAAAATTCAAAAATATTTTATATTTTTTATTTTACGCGCCTAACTGCTGTTTTTCCATAAAATCTATAAGCTTTTCAACAGTATTTTTGCTCAGTCCGCGTTCGATCAGACTTGCTTCCCTTTCCGCATCCTCAATGCCTATATCCAAAAAATCCGTCAGAAATTTTTTTATCTGACTATGGCGCGCAAAAGCGGTTTCGCTGTATATCAGTCCCGTTTCGGTAAGACGTATATCGCCGTAGGGCTGATGCGACACGTATCCGGCGTTTTTGAGAGAATTTACCGCACGGTTCACGCTCGGCTTTGAAATCCCCAGCTTTGCCGCAACATCTGTCGTTCTGACGGTATGATTATTTACAGAAAGCGTATAAATCGCTTCCAGATATTCGCTTAACGTCCGGGTTATTGAATACTGCACCGATTTATTCATGACAACTTACTCCTTTCGCATAACAAAAAAGGACACAGAACAATAAAGTTCCGTGCCCCCGTTGGCTTTTCTGCAATATATACGTTATTATACTACATTTTTTTCTTTTTGGCAAGATTTTTTTCAAAAAAATTTGCCGATTTGTATAAATATCTTGAAAAAACGGCAGTTATATGTTAAAATAGATGAGTGTTATAATACAGTAAAGACTAACTATTAAAAGTCAAGAGGAAAAATGAAAAAAGTTGAAAAACTCTTTTCAGACAAAAAATGGCATAGCAAACAGACCTCCA
>JABLTK010097326.1_pt1 | contig 82510 bp, 76 predicted proteins | sample 7160131 | NCBI WGS metagenome assembly JABLTK01 (sample SAMN14651221, study PRJNA627086) | human gut metagenome | isolation source: feces | host: Homo sapiens | reverse complement strand
TATTGCCAGTGAGCTTGGTATATCTCAAAAATCTGTAAGTAATATACTTAAAAAAGTTAGAAAAGTTACTTTTGAGTAGAATTTACAATTTAAATTCCAATATGGAGCTACTAATATACAGCATCTTTTCTGATAGCTCTATTTCCTTTATATATTTAAATTCCAATATGGAGCTACTAATATAATAATTATGACAGTAGAAAAAATGTATATTTCATATATTTAAATTCCAATATGGAGCTACTAATATGCTTTTAAAAATGAGCCTAAGTGCTTATTTACCCTTATTTAAATTCCAATATGGAGCTACTAATATAGAATATCTAAGTAGCAATAAAGCAATAATTCAAACATTTAAATTCCAATATGGAGCTACTAATATAAGAAGCTCATTGTTTAACACCAGCAATAATAACATATTTAAATTCCAATATGGAGCTACTAATATAAACCATTTAAAGCTAGTCCAAGAATGCTGGAAATCATTTAAATTCCAATATGGAGCTACTAATATGTGCTGTAGTTGGAGCAATTACAGGCATCTATTTTGGATTTAAATTCCAATATGGAGCTACTAATATCGTCTGTAATTGTTCTCTGCTTACAGTTATAGTATATATTTAAATTCCAATATGGAGCTACTAATATACTACTTTGTTTAACAAAGTGGTCCAGTATTTTCATCATTTAAATTCCAATATGGAGCTACTAATATATATTCAGTTTTATTTTAATAAGTTTTATTTTAAAAATTTAAATTCCAATATGGAGCTACTAATATTATATAGTTTCTTGCTTCTGTTGGATTGCCAAGTCGATTTAAATTCCAATATGGAGCTACTAATATTTGACCACTTGTTATTTGTGATGGCACAACTGTAAGATTTAAATTCCAATATGGAGCTACTAATATTGCAGTAGCAAAATGGATAAAAGAAGATAAAGACAAAATTTAAATTCCAATATGGAGCTACTAATATTTAGAAAGGTGGGTTATATGAATAAGATAATATTAGAATTTAAATTCCAATATGGAGCTACTAATATAAAAAGGTTTTAGTGCAAGTGAAGTTGCCGAAAACTTATTTAAATTCCAATATGGAGCTACTAATATTTTAAACACCTACTAATAGCATCATCAATATTTCTATTTAAATTCCAATATGGAGCTACTAATATTATAAAACTATATTAAGAAATGAATTGTTGACAAATTTATTTAAATTCCAATATGGAGCTACTAATATCCAAAATGAACCAATTAATTATACTGCAAATGCAAAATTTAAATTCCAATATGGAGCTACTAATATGCGATTACACAAATAAACCCTTATTTTTTATATTTATTTAAATTCCAATATGGAGCTACTAATATAAATTGTTGCTCGTGCTTTAAAAATTCTTGAAAATCAATTTAAATTCCAATATGGAGCTACTAATATAAATGCAGATTTAAAGACTAATGCTGCAATAAATGCATTTAAATTCCAATATGGAGCTACTAATATCTTTGCTCCTCTGTTGTTATATCCAACATTTCTATTAATTTAAATTCCAATATGGAGCTACTAATATTTAAAGGTAAAATTACTTAACAATACAGAAGCAGAATTTAAATTCCAATATGGAGCTACTAATATCTAATATTGTATGTAATATATTATACAATTTCTTAAAATTTAAATTCCAATATGGAGCTACTAATATCATCTATTTTTCCTGCTTTTTTTAAGCCACCTTCATTTATTTAAATTCCAATATGGAGCTACTAATATTATCTAAGTAGGCTCTAAGACCCTTGCCAGTTCCAAAATTTAAATTCCAATATGGAGCTACTAATATTTAGTAGAGGACAGGCATGGATAGACCTTCTGCTTAATTTAAATTCCAATATGGAGCTACTAATATTTTCCTTATATAAGTATCAATGTCATAACTTAACTGATTTAAATTCCAATATGGAGCTACTAATATCCAGTTGTACTATTTTTAAGAGGTTCAGTTTTCTTTAATTTAAATTCCAATATGGAGCTACTAATATTTTTTCATTAATGTTTCCTTCTAACAATTCAACTTATTTAAATTCCAATATGGAGCTACTAATATATTTTATCGCCTTTACTAATAACAACATTTTTAACGAATTTAAATTCCAATATGGAGCTACTAATATATTAAAAATGAAAACAATAATTACTGGTAAAATTTATTTAAATTCCAATATGGAGCTACTAATATCACATAATTGTTTATTCAATTTTATAGTTGGAAATCGATTTAAATTCCAATATGGAGCTACTAATATAATTATAATTTAGCAAAAGAAAGAAATTTAAAAATATTTAAATTCCAATATGGAGCTACTAATATAGAAAGTTACTACATGAACTAGAGCATATAAAACATCATTTAAATTCCAATATGGAGCTACTAATATCTTTTTTCTTATTTTTCTTCTTTGGAGCTTCTAACTTATTTAAATTCCAATATGGAGCTACTAATATTTAAACGTAGTTTAATTAAAAAATGAATGAAACCCGATTTAAATTCCAATATGGAGCTACTAATATTATTTCATCTTTCTTATAAATACCATCATTTTCTGTATTTAAATGCCAATATGGAGCTACTAATATCCGTTTAATTATAACATAGATTATATCTCATTTGCTTATTGTAAATTTGTCTATATATTATTCTATATGATTTTTTTATAAAAATAATCTTATTATTTTATATTACAAATACATTAAAACAAGATATATTGTCATTTGTCTATCTCCCATTAATTCTACATTACCACACATAGACAAACTATCATAAAAAATTGCTAACTTTATTGTCTTCCATTCCCCAGAATTCTTTGTGTAACCATTTTTTATTTCTGCTCTTAAATATTATTACTGAGTCACAATTTTTCCTTATTAGTTTGTCTATTTCAGATTTTAACTTTACTATTTGTCCTTCAGATAATTCTCCTTCAAATACTGAACTTTGAATATGGCACAAATATCTTTTGCAAACCTTAAACACCTTATTTAAAATTTTTTGTCCTTTCTCATCTACTCTTATATCATAAACTAAAATTATATACATTTTTTCACCTACCAATTCATTTTAAAAGGCTCATATTTCTTTTCACCTAATAAATGTTTAACTAGTTTATAACATTCTAATCTCATTAAATATTGATATGAAACATTTTTATTTAATTCTTTACATTTTATAGTTTGATTTAATTTTTCGTCTAATTCTGATACTATTAGCTTTGAAGCATCTTTTGTTAAATGCAAATAATTTAAATTTTTTGTGAAACTCTTTTCATTAATTTGTTTTTTATTTAGTAAAGAAAAAATTAATCTATCTCCTAATATAGGTTTAAATATTTCTGATATATCTAATGCTAATGAAAATCTTCTAGTTCCTGCTTCATGAAGATAACTTATTGTTGGATTTAATTGTGTTTTATAAATTTCGCTTAATACACGTGTATAAATTAAAGAATTAACAAAAGATATTAATGTATTAATCATATTATCTGGAGGATGTTTTACTCTTTTTGTAAAATTAATATCTTCATTTATTATTATATTCCATGCATTATAATATGTTTTTCTTATATTTCCTTCATATCCCATTAATTCATTTATACTTTTACTATTTTCTATATTTTTAGAGATGCTTTTTATTTTTAACAAATATTCATCTAAATTTTTTCCTCTTCCATTATAATATCTTATGTTTCTATATATATTACTAGCAGCTCCTTCTACAAATGCCTTTGCTATAATTAATCTTTTCTCCAAATCAGAATAATTTTCTACCTGTTTTACTAACAATTCTCCTGAAACAAGTTTTTCTTTTGGATAATAACTTCCTGTATAAAAACTATAATAATTAAAAAAATGTAAAGTGATTCCATATTGTGAAATATAATTTATCATTTTTGTATTAAATGATAACTCAGACATTATATTTAAATCATTAATATTTTCAATTGGAATATCTCTCTTTTCTAAATTTTCATCTATAAATGTCAAGGTATTATCCTTTCTTTTTAATTCTCCATTATTATAAATAAAAAAACTTCTTTTCATACGTTCCCCTCCTTAAATAAAGCACAATTCATAATAGGCACATTTTTTACATATTTTTTGTTTTTTAAAACAAGGGGGTGACTTTAATAGAACTATTTCTTTTATATTTTTTATCATTTCAGTAATTTCTTTTATATCATCTTCTGTCAATTCCACATTTATGGTTTGCTTTAATAATGGATAATCTATTTTTCCCTTTACTTCCCTTACTCCTTTTTTATAAAGATAGAATAAATAATATTTTACTTGAAGAATACTTGCCTCTTCAATACTCCTACTTTTTTTAACTTCATGAATAACCTTTGAAGACCTTATAAAATCAATATTAATTACATTATCAATATTAATATGTTTATTATCTCTCAAATAAGTTGATTCATCAATAACCTTACCAATTTTAACATCTTCGTTTTCTTGTTCCAATTGTATGTTATGATGAAAAAGCCATAATTTTCTTTTACATACAGTATAATAATATATATGAATTCCTGTTATCTTAATTTCATCATCTTCTATATCAATCATAAGAATTCCACCTTTTTATTATCTTTTTTTGAAAATGTAATTCCTTTTTTGTCATAAATACATTTAACAATAGGTATAAATTCATATCTATTTAGCTTAATTTCTTTATCTTTTTCACATTTTTGATATAAAGGAATGGATACTACATAATCTTTAATTATTTCTGTTAATCTTATTCTTTCTTCACTAGTTAAATTATTTTCTTCTAATTTTTTATTAGCTTCTTCTATAACTTTTTTATTCGCTTCATATACTGGTAAAGGTATAACATCAACTGAAAGTATATTTCTTAATTTAATTTTATTTTTTTCTATAGAATATGGTGGTATATTTTCTATAAAATCAAATATTTCTCTATATTCCCTCATATAATCACTATCTTTTAAATTATCTGTTGTTAACCATTCTTCAATTAACTCTATCTTTTTCTTTTCTGTTATTTTTCCACTAACATTTTCTAAAGCTTTTTTAGATAAATTGAATAATGTTTCATCTATAAAACCTGTACTACCAAGTTTTATTCCTTCTATTTGAGTATATATAAAACTATTTGGTTGTTCTACTTTCTTTACTCCTTTTCTATTGCATCTTCCTAATCTTTGAAATAATGAATTTAATTCTTGCAATTCTGTAAATATATTATCAAAATCAATGTCTAAACTTGCTTCAACTATAGAAGTTGATATCCAAATGCTATTTTGAATATCTATTTCTTTGTCTTTATTATAAGTTTGTCCACATGCTAAAATCTTTAATTCTTTCTCACTTCTATCTTTTTTTATAAACCTACTATGAAGTATATTTAAGTTTTCCCTATCTCCTTCATCTAAATTTAAATATATTTCATCATATAATTCTTGCGCTTTTTTTATTGTATTGCATATAACTAGAATTTTATTACCTTTTTTATTCTTTTTGTTATCTTTATATTTATTAATTATATCTTTTGAATTAATAAATTCATTCTTCACCTTAATATTATGCCTTATAACATCATTAGTAAATTTGCCATACTTAAATGGAATTTCTGTTAACATATCCTTTATAAAAGGTGGTAATGTTGCTGTTAGTATTGCAATTTTTCCTCCAAATTTATTAATGGTTTTTATTCCATAAATTAAATATGCTAAAAGATCTGGCCCATACATTTGAATTTCATCAATTACTATTTTAGAATAAGAAAAAGTAGTTAACTTTAATTCATATCCTTGATACTTAAGAACAAAATCAAATAATTGATCCATTGTTGATATTGTTAATGGCATAGATAATTGTTTTCCTCTTTTATTGTACTCAAATATATCCAAATTTTGGTCATCTATATTTTTATTGTAATATTCTAAAGCACTAGAATGTAAGATAGAAACTCGCTCTGTTATATTTTCATTACTCAATATATTTATTCTTACTCTATCATAAATTGCATTTATAGCTGTTCTTATTGGTAAAACAAAATATCCTTTACTGTTTCCAAACCATAATAATCCACCTTCTGTTTTTCCCATTCCAGTTTGTGCAACAGCTATTATATTATTATTTTGATTTTCTAAACAAAACTCTTGCAGTTTATTCCATTTAGCTTCACTATTATTTTTTTTCCAACTAGATAATAAATTGTTCATAGCTATTTTTAAAAAGTTATTTTTATATTCAACTACATAAGAAGCACTTGCACTATAATCGCACTTATGTAAATATCCTTTAATTAATATAGCTTTTGCATCATCTTTTTTTCTTGAAATCTTATTAAGTTGAGATTGCTTTACTTTAAATGTAGGAAATTTTTCTAATGTACTTTGTATTAATTGTTTGTTTTCTCTAATATACAAAATAGGATCTTCACAATAATTATGATGATTTAAAACAGCATGGCATATTCTATAATAATCTTCTTTATCTTCAAAATCTTCTGAATTTATAAAATATAAAGAAAGTATATTATGAAAAACTTCTTTTTCTTTATTAAATTTTAATTTTTTTTCACTTTTTACCCTTTTTTGAAATTCATCATTTACTTTTCCAAAATCATGATAATAACAAGCTTTCTTTACTAGATTATATATCTCTTGATCTCTTATATAGCCTAAATCATTCATTATTTCTAATGAGGATAATAAATCATTTGTATGTTCTTCAAGACTTTTCTTAGGATTATTTTTTGCCATATAATTTTTAATATCCATAATTATCCCTCCTATTTTAATGGAACTGTTGCATAAGAAAATTTTATAACAATAAACATTGTAATATATACTTAATAAAGTACTGCATATTGTATTAATATCTCTTGATGCAACATTCCCATCACATTATAAAAAGTTTACAATATAATTTTTCTCATCTTCTTTATCTATATATACATTTTCGCTAGTTTCTTCAATAGAATATAAGGATGTATAAACTGACTTTACTCTTTTAAATTCTCTTACTCCTTTTTTAGCTTTTTCAACATCATAATTTTTAGTTAAATAATATTTAGTTCCTGAGATTTCACTATTATTTTTTTGATTATTTACTGAAATTATTTTTTCATTTCTTATATCTTCATAATTAATATATGCAGAATATTTGCTTTCAATTTCACAAGAATCATCATCAAATAAGTCTACTAATTTAATTTCTTTTATATCTACAAAATCTTCACTTCTTCCAATAGACTTAATCCTATATCCATTTTCTAATATATCCTTCATTGTTTTATCATCACTTTTTACATGAATGACCAAATAAACATTATTTAATATTTCATAATATTTTATTGAAGTAGTAAGAGATCTATATTGAGAAATCTTTTTTGTATAATTATTTTCCTCATAATCCTTAAGCTTTTCTTTTATGTTTTTCTCAAGATTTTTTATTTGCTTTTCCCTATTAACCAGTTTTGTGTATTCTAAAGATGTATTATCAATTTTTTTCTTTTTACTAGCTATAGATTTTTTTCTCTTTTTTATTAATTCCATAACTTTTTTTATTCGTTCTTTTTTAAATTTGTCTATATCATCTTTTAAATTTTTTAAGTTTCTATACTCTTCAATTAATTCTTCATTATAAACTTGAATAGTAGTATTGTTTTTAAAGCTATTTCCTTTACTTTTTTTAGCTGCTGCTACTTTTTCAAAGCCAGTAGATAACATTGAAGGATTCCTCATTTTTACCAATATTCCTCTGTCATCCATTGTAGAATTTAAGAAACAATAATCTGTATATGGTTCTCTATGCATAGACTCATATTTTCCTTGAATACTTATGTCCATTTCATGATATTCCTTATAACCACAAGCATTGTGTAAAGCTCCTATAATAGTTGAAGGTGGTGGTAATGGATAAGTCATTTTATTTGTTGAAGTTTCTTCTCTTCTGTAATTAGCACTAGATTGTGTTAAAACTATTCTTATAGCCTTCATTTAACTTACCCCCTTTTTTTTGATAAAACTTTTATACACCATAATATTTATCAACTTCTTCACATAAATCTTTAAAGAATTTTGATACTGATTTTGGATTTAATTTTTCAATAATTTCATCTTCATTAACAAAAGTATTCCCTTTTAATAATCCTGTTGAATAACCTTCATTAACTTTTTCTAGTAAGTCTTCTGAAATTATTAAATTATCTTCTTTTACTCTGATAACATTTTCAAAATAGTGAGTCTTTCTATCACATAATCCTCCAACTACAAATAATGGTTCTGAATTATCTAAATTTCCTTTAACCACAAGACTTAAGTGCTCAACTGCCTTTAATAATAATTTCACTCTTTCTGCTTTTTCCTTATTATCAGCTTCTTGATTGAAGTTTTCATCTTTTCCTATCATTTCAAGATCTATTGTTATACTATATATTTTTAAAGATTTATCATATTCATATTGATATGGCATTAGTCCTACTGCTTTTGCTTTTTCTTGTACATTTAATCCATTATTATTTGCATAATTAGTTGCCATGTATAAATTGTTATGGAATCTGTTTTCATTTACAAAACTTTCAGTAGCAATAGCATCTGTTAAATAAAATGAACTATTTCTTACATATGTTAAAGCTTTAGTACTCATATAACCACCTTCTAAAGCTCTACAATTAGATGCATTAATCTCTTCATTAGCCACTTTTTGTGTTACTTTTTTTTGTGTTGTACCAATTACATCAGTTTTTAAATCATCATACATACCACTTTCAATCATAATAGCATTTTTTAAACTTTCTCTACTTCTTATTGCATAAACCTTTCTATTTTTAAAAACCTTTTGTACACTACCTACATTACCTAAGCTTTCAGAATAATTTGATGTCATATTAGCAATTATTGTTAATGTTATAGATTTTCTATTCATTTGTCTCCTCCTTACTGCTTCTCTTTCCTAAAGCATTTATAAAAGTGTATACTATTTCTTTGTTCTTATCAAAATCTTCAAATATACTATATGCAAAATCAAAATTCACTTTAGAGTAAGCTGATAATTGCATTAAAATTTGACAAGTTCTATCTTTATCATTAAAAATTATACTATTTAATAATTTTTGCTTATAGCTTTCTACTTTATTTGCTTCAATAGTTTCATTTACTTTCTTTGCACAAGCATAAGCTCCTTTCATATCTTTATTCATTTCTTCATCTCCTTTTTTTATCAACCAATTTACTCTAATTATTTGTTTTGCTATATATGATTTATGATTTTTTATTAATAATTCAATTAAATCGTCTAAAAGAGCCTCATTTAATACTGCACTTAAAACCTTTTCTGAAACATTAATATAATAATCTTCATTTATTTGTATATTATAATCTAATGCTCTATAATCTAAATGTTTTGGAAACTTTTTTAATATATCAAGAGATTCTTTTCGTATATATAAAGATTCAAAAAAATCTTTATTCATTTCTTTTTTTATAACTTCTACATCATAAGTTATAAAATCTGCTGCTTCAATTAAACTATAAAAAAATATATTTTTTCCATTATTCTTTTCATTTTCTTCTTTATATGCCTTATATAATTTTTTAAACTGATTATTTGTTTTAAATATATTTTCAATAGAAATATTATCATTTATAAAATAACTAGTTCTGTCCCCTGTAAATGCAAATGGAATCATATCAAATATTTTACTATCACTAGTTTTCAGATTAGAAGTATCAAAATTATAAGATAAAGACTTTCCCTTTTTATTAGTATCTACAGAATATCCTAATAACCTACATGAACTTTGTTCATCTTTTAAAAAACAATTAGTATTTATATAGTTTCTATATAGATTCTTTTTATTCTTAAAAGTGTTTTCTATTATTTCAAATCTGTTTTCATCTATAATTTCTTGTATCTTAGTTTTATTACTTCTATCAAATTTTATATTTTTAAATTTATTTTTCATTATGTCATTAGCTTGAAGCTTTTCATTTATAAATTTTATCTCTTCGTCTGTAAATTCAGCCTTTTTTAGTAATCCTTCAACTACTTTATGATGCATATCATCAGAATATTTATTTTCAACAAATTCTAAATATCGTTCATTGGTAAATTCTTCACTATTAAAATATAAAGCCTCTTCATCTAATTTATAATCAATAGAATAAAATTTAAAATACTCTATTAACCCACTAATAACTGATGAAAATCTCCAATCGGAAGGCTCAATTTTTAAGTCAAAATTTTCTTCTAATACTGTTTCTATCATTATATTCCTCCTTCCTGTTGTAAAATATCAATCATACCATATCCACTAGATGTACGGCTTCCCAGTCCACATTCGTAAAAATATTGCAATAATCTACTATCTCCTTCTAATTGAAATGTTCCTATAGTAATATCTATATATTGTCCGTAGTGCATCGAAACTACTTTTTTACAATTTATTGGAATAAATTTTATATTACTACATATAGTTTTACTAAATCCTGCATTTATCCCTTGTTGTTCTAGTATCTTATATAATTGTTGTTCAAATCCTTCTTCATTAAAAACATAATACTTATCTTTATTAGTTTCCGGATTATGTTCCCTAACACATAATCCAGAACCTATTGTTGTTTTTGCTATAATTTTAGAACTTTTTATTTCTTCACTTTTTATTTGTGTTATATTTACTAAAGTCATACTATTTCCTTCAGGTAAAGGAAACTTTTTATTTCTTTGATTTAGCAAAGCGTTGTAAATAATAAACTTATCCATTCCTTTATCTTTTATAGATACTATAATATAAATTTTTTCATTTTCTAAAATTATTTTTTCTTTTGTATATTTACATTTACCTAAACTTAAAGTAAAAGTAAAATCTTTAACATTTGTATCCTTGTAAAACTTTTCAAATTGTTTTCCATCATTACATTGTGTTAGTGCCTTTTTCAAAAAACTAATAAAACTACTATGGTTATCTCTTACCAAAAAAAGATTTGTAAGCTTCATTTCTAATTTTAATCTCAATATACTGCACCTCCTCTCATATTATGTATTGATTATAAAACATAAAAATAGTATTGTCAAACTTATTTATAAAAAAATTATATATGGTATTGTTTTTATTTTATTTGATATTATATATTTTAATTGCTATATTATATCTAGTAGTTACCATAGTGGAATTTAAATTATATCATTTTTTTAAATTAAGTAGTCACACAGTAGAACCATAGTGGAAAAGCAATTAATAAAAAAATTAATTGCTTTATTGTCTCCTTATATAAAATTTTATCATTAAACCTTGCCATATATATGTACCTTTCTACTATTTTAAAATTTATTTATCATTTCTTCTAAAATTTTTTTGATTTTCTCTCTTAATTCATTAGGCTCAATTATTTCAACACTTGTTCCCATACTTAAAATCCATGAAATTATTTCAGGTTCTCCTTTCATTACTGCCTTAAATATTATTTTTCCATCATCTAAATATGTAATTTCTTGATTATCAACCCATATTCTTTCAGCTATTGTATTAGCTATAGGCGGACTTATTTTTAAGTTTAATTTATATTCCTTTCCTCCAAAAATTCCTATACTATTTTTTCTTTTTTCCTCAAGTAATTTATTAATATCTATTTTCTTTTGAAATTTTATTGTTGTATATTCTAAATTTATAATTCTGCTTAACTTAAAAAATCTAATATCTTTCTTTAATAAGCAAAATGCTACTAAATACTTTTCTCCTTTGTAGGTTATAAGTTTATAAGGTTGAACCCTTCTTTTCTTTGCACTATTATCATTATTTCCTCTATAATTAATTATAATTTCTATATCTTCTAAAATAGCCTTGTTTATACATAATAATCTATTCTCTTCTTCCTTTGACATAGGTTTTACTTTTGAATAAGGAATTATAGAATTTGATAAAAAATTACTATTCTTATTAAAGGTAAAATTAATTTTTGAGATAGCATTCATCAATTCTTCACTTCCTCCAAATAAATTACTATCAATGGTTTGAACAAAATCATTGATTAGATAAATCTCATGTTCTTTTAAAAGATTTTTTGTAGGAAAATAACCATTGTCATCAATAAGTTTATATCCTCCATATATTCCTGGCTTTTCTTCTATGTCAAAATAAAGATCTAACGCCTCCTTATATCTTTTTATTTGCCTTTCACTTACCTCTAAAATTTCTGATAATTCTTTCTTTTTCATTCTATTATTAGTTCGTAATAAATTAATCATTTTTAAACAATTTTCTAAATGTCCCATTTTATCTCCTAACTTTCATTTTATAACATATCTTTATTATAAATCATTTATCTATTTTTCTACATATGTTTTAATAATTTTATTTGAAAACTAATAATAAAAATTTCTTTACTCTTTATTAAACTTTTTATATACTTAAAATAAAACTTAAAGGGGAATGAAAATGTATAAATATATATTATTTGATTTAGATGGAACTTTAACTAATCCAAAGGAAGGCATAACAAAGTGTGTTCAGTATGCTTTAAAGTATTTTAATATAGATGAGCCTAATTTAGATAATTTAACAAAGTTTATAGGTCCTCCTCTTCATGAGTCTTTTGAAAGGTTTTATAATTTTTCAAAAGAGGATGCTAAGCTTGCTGTTGAGAAGTATAGAGAGAGGTTTAGTACTATAGGTTTGTTTGAAAATGGTGTTTATGATGGAATTAAGGAGCTTTTAGAAGCTTTAAAAAGAAAAGGTAGAGTTTTAGCTGTTGCTACTTCTAAGCCTGAAGTTTTTTCTCTTAGAATATTAGAAAAATATAATCTTAAGGATTATTTTAATGTTATTTGTGGTAGTGAATTAGATGGTAGAAGAACTGTTAAAGCTGAAGTTATTGAAGAAGTTTTTAATAGGCTTTCTTTAAAAGATGATGAAAAGTCTTCTGTTGTAATGATTGGTGACAGAGAGCATGATATATTAGGTGCTAAGGCTTGTAAAATTTCTTCTATTGGGGTAAAGTTTGGCTATTCAGAGGAAAATGAACTTGAAAATGCAGGTGCTGATTTTATAGTTGAAACTGTAGAAGATTTAAAAAATCTTCTTTTATCTTCTAACTAAAATTATTCTAATTTTAATACATATTTGTCTATATATAAAAAAAGCTGCTATACTTTTTTAATACAACAGCTTTTTTTATTTTTTAATAAGGTGTATAGAATTTACAATCTTTAACTTTTTTCTCTCTTCTTACTTCAACTCTTCCTCTTACCTTATTTTCTTTTAATTCACCTTCCCAAGTTTGATTACAATCAATATAAGTAAAGGTTCCATCTCCATTGTCTTTTAAATATATTCCTACATGGTCTAAATCATTTTTAAAATACAAATCTCCAGGTTGAGGTGTATATGTTCTTTTTACTTGATTTACAATATCCCAGGTAGTTTTTCCTATAGAAATACCTGCCATACTATAACATCTTTGTACAAATCCTGCACAGTCTAGTCCATATCCAGGAACTGCTCCTGTTTTAGGCAATTCACTTACTGGAGTAAAATGATACGCTCCATTTGAAAATGTTACATACTTAGCATTAGACCAGTTTCCACCTAAATAATAAGCTACTCCTCTCATTCCAAAGGCATGGTCTAAAACTATTCTTCTCCAACCACCACCTCCATAGTAAGTATAACTATTAACATTTAAGTTATTATTATAAAAACTTATACTTGGTTTATTTTCCTTTTTCTCTCCTGAAATTATTGTAGGATGATATACAGTATTATTACCAGTTATTATATAAAGCTTAGCTTCATGTTGCCCTGTAGCTAGTCCACTCATTGGTATTGTTATAGAAAATCCTGAATAATCTTCATCATAATCAGGATAAACTTTAGAAACATCTGGTCTATATATATCTGTTGATATTCCTTTATATATCTTACCATCTAAATAAACATGAATTCCTTTAATTCCATAGCCAGATAAAGCCCATCCTCTTATTGTTATACTATTATTATAATAATCATAATCTATTGTAGGTGAATCTATATGACTTATATTTGCTGGTCTTTTTATATTTATTGTTCTAACAAAATCATCTACTGTTCCATCTTCATTAGTTATAACTACTCTTAAAGTCTTAGTTCCACTATCTTCACTTGTAATATTAACTTTTCCATCAAATCCTGAATTTTCATTATTATACTCTGGAAATACATTAGATACATCTGGTCTTAATGTGTTAGGAGTTACTTCTCCCATAGATTTTCCATTTATAAATACTTCTACCTTTTTCATTTTAGAAGAAGATAAATGCCAACCTCTTATATTTAAATACATTCCACTAACATTACTTCCATTTTTAGGAGTATCTAAACATCCTCTAACAGGTTTTGAAACTTCATTTTTTTGTATTTTTATTTTTCTTACAAAATCATCTACTGTTCCATCCTCATTAGTTACAACTAGCTTTAATGTTTTTTCTCCTGCACTTTCATTAGATATATTAAAGCTTTTAGAAAATCCTGCATTTTTATTTTCATAGTTTGGGAAAGCTTTATATACATCCATTCTTTCTTGTTCTATATCTAAATTTCCTAAATACTTTCCATCTAAATATGCCTTAATATCTTTTGTTTTAGAATAAGATAACTGCCAGCCTCTTATTTCTAACTCATTCTCCCTTATAACAGTTCCATTTGAAGGGAAATCTAAACAACCTGTCATTGGCTTTTCTAAAGTTATTGTTCTAGTAAAATCATCTGTTGTTCCATCTTCATTAGTTATATATAACTTTAAAGTTTTTTCTCCTGGAGCAACATTTGATAAATCAAAGGTTTTAGAAAATCCTGCATTTTTATTTTCATAGTCTGGAAAGGCTCTATATACATCTAATCTTTCTTGTCCAATATCTAAATCACCTAAATACTTTCCATCTAAATATGCTGACATTGTTTTTATTCTAGAAGAAGATAATTCCCATCCCCTTACTTCTAAATATCTTCCAACTATTTTGCTACCATTTTTTACTGTATCTATTATTCCTCTCATAGGAAGACTTTTACTATTTAAAGTTCTATTCCAATAATCACTTGTTCCATCTTCCATAGTAGCTATTATCTTTATTTTATGAGTTGTTACATTATTATCTCTTGGAATAGAGTAATTATAACCCCAATTACTTTCACCATAAGATGGATAAACTCTATCTATATCCTCTCTTCTTTCATTAGCTACTGAATCTATTATAAGTTTATCATTATAATAAATTTTTATATTTTTTATTCCACCACGGCCAGCTGCCCAGCCTCTTACTTGAATTTTATCAGAAGTTAAAGTGTCACCATTTTTTAAAGAATCTACAGTTCCTAATACCTCCATTTTATCAGTTTGTAAGATTTTTCTTTCCTTTATAATGTCTCCATCTTTATATTCTACCTGAACTATAGCTTCTGCTTTTTCTATAGCCTTTTTATAAATTCCATGTAAAGAAAAATTATAATTTTCTTCATTACAATTTACTAAAACTTCTTGAAGCTTTTCTCCATTAATATATAATGAAACTTTTTTTATATTCTTTCCATCCCCAATAGTTCCTGAAATAACTTTATCTTTATTTAAGACTATTTTAGAATCAGAAGAAAAACTTACCTTTCTATTTTCCTTTAAATCTTTTTCTATATATATATTTTCAGCTGTAATGCTTTCTTGTGGTGTATTTGTAGATAATTCTACTGCATTTGCCTTTGCTGGTAATACTATAGAGGCTACTATTAATATAACTGCTACCTTTTTTCTTATCATAATAAATTTCCCCCTTCTGTTATAGATTTATTATGTTAAATCAATTTTCGTCTACATTTTTATTTTACACTATTTTTATTACAAATTTATTAATTATTTATATTTTTTATAAAAAAATCTATTTCACAAACTATATATTTTTGCTATTTTCAAAAGTTATCCTTAATTATCTAATTAATATAATTTTTTTAATAAAAAAAGACTTTAGAAAAATTCTAAAGTCTTTTGGTGGCTTACCGGGGAATCGAACCCCGGACACCTTGATTAAAAGTCAAGTGCTCTACCGACTGAGCTAGTAAACCACATAAATGGAGCAGGTAGTGGGAATCGAACCCACCTTTCCAGCTTGGAAGGCTGGAGTATTACCGATATACGATACCTGCTTATTATTAAATTTTCTTTGGCCTCGTCAGCCGACTTCATTATAATACTACATATTTTTTTATTTGTAAATACCTTTTTTTAATTTTTTTAAGTTTTTTATTTATTATGATATAATATACTTATATTTTGTAGATAGGAGGAATTTTTATGTATAATCTTAATAATGATGACTTAGAAATTATAATAAAAAGTATTATTGAAACAAATAAAGCTGAAGAAACCTATGGATATATTACTGATGAGTATGAATTTCCTTATCCTATTGAGCAAAAATTAAATCTTCTTACTCCTAGTGAATATGAAGAAGTTATTAATCTTTGTGAAGAAATTGCTGATAAAGCCTCAGAAAATTTAAATGGGGAATTAAATATGTTTCATAGACTTCATGAAGAAATTCAATTTATGTTAAATGACTATTTATAAAAAATAAAGCTGTGGTATAACTTTTTTTATGCCACAGCTTTATTTTTTATTCTATTAATTCTCCATTAAAGTTTTTAAAATAAGAAGGTTTTTTAGAATCTCCTACATTATTTTGGTCTTTATGAAGCTTTTGTCTTCTTTCACCTTTTTGCATTGGGTTACAACTTCCAGGCTTATTTACTTTTTCTTTCATACAAACACATCCTTTCAGAAATAGTTTGTACTTTTAAATAAATATTATTCCTTATTAAAGATATACTTTATTGTTATTTAATATTCCTTTTTTATCTAAAGCATTTTTTATTGATTTCATTACATTTAAATTTATATCATCTGTTTGTTTTTGAAAATATGGCTTTTTACTTACTCCTATTCCATGTTCTCCTGAAGGAAGTCCTCCAAGTTCAAAGGCTTTATTATATATTTTATCCATTACTATATGAAGGTCTCTCTTCCAAGCTTCATCATCTCTGTTTCCTCTTATAACACAAAGATGAACATTTCCATCACCTGCATGTCCAAAACTTATCATTTTAACTTTAGTTTCTTCTTGAACCTTATTTACATAATATATAAACTCTGCTGTTTTATTTATTGGAACTACAATATCAACAGGTTCTTGTTCTGATACTTCTTCTACTGATTTTACAAGAGCACCTCTTATTTTCCATACATTATTTATTGTTTCTTCATCATCTAAAACTAAAACATTTAATGCATCCTTTTCTTCTGCAACCTTTTTTACCTTATTTATATTTTTTTCTATTTCATCTAAACTGTCTCCATCAAAGGTAAGAAGAATATATGCTACAGCATTTGGTTCTGGAAATTTTAAATTTAAATACCTTTCTCCAAGTTCTACAACATTTCTTTCTATAAATTCAATAGCAGTAGGATTTGCATTTTCTTGTATAATGTTTATTACTGTATCTATTCCTGTTTTTAAGCTTTCAAAAGAAACTAAAACACTTAATGATATTTTAGGCTTTGGTATAACTTTTAACATACATTTTGTAATAACTCCTAAAGTTCCTTCAGAACCTATTATTAAATTTTTTAAAGATAATCCTGAACTGTCCTTTATTACCTTTTTACCAATTTCAATAACTTGTCCATCTGCTAAAACAACTTGAAGGCCTCTAACATAATCCCTTGTAACTCCATATTTTACAGCTCTCATTCCACCAGCATTTGTACTTATGTTTCCACCAATTGTAGCTGTTTTTTCTCCTGGGTCTGGAGGATAAAATAGTCCTCTCTCTTCAACATAGCTTTGAACATCTTTTAATAAAACACCAGGTTCAACAGTTAAAGTAAATGTTTCTTTATCTAATTCTAATATTTTATTCATTTTAGATAAATCTAATACTATTCCACCATTTAAAGGAACAGTTGAACCTACTAAATTGGTTCCAGCTCCTCTTGGAGTTATTGGAATTTCATTTTCATTTGCAAATTTTAAAACTCCACTTACTTCCTCTGTAGTTAAAGGAAATACTACAGCCTCTGCTTTTCCTTTTAATCTACCAAGAGTATCTGTTAAATATTTATCTTCAACATTTCCTATAATAACTCTTTCTTTATCCTTAATTATTTTATAAAGTTCCTCCATTTTTACATCCCTACTTTCTAGTAACTTTCTTAGCTAAAAAATCGCCTAAACTTTGTCCTAATTGAACTAAAACAACTAAAATTATAACAGTTACAACCATTACTCCAGTTTCATAACGATAGTATCCATATTGAATTGCTAAATTTCCAATACCTCCACCACCAACTAATCCTGCCATAGCTGAATATCCTACAAGGCTTACAAACATAACAGTTGTGGCTCTTACAAAACCTGGAAAGGCTTCTACAAAAACAACTCTTCTTAAAATTAACCAAACACTAGCTCCACTAGCTGTTGCTGCTTCTAAAACTCCCTTATCAACTTCGCTTAATGCCCCTTCTACAAGTCTTGCAAAAAAGGCTATAGAAGCTATTGATAATGAAATTGAAGCTGCTTTAGGTCCTACACTTGTTCCTGCAATAATCTTTGCAAGAGGTATTAATACAACCATTAAAATTATAAAAGGTACTGAACGAATAATATTTATTATAATTCCTGTTATAGAATTTATTAATCTATTTTTAAAAAACAATGGATTAGATGTTAAGTATAAAATTAAACCTAATAGTGTTCCAAATATTAATGAAGCAATTAAGGCATACCCTACCATTTCTGCTGATTCTCCAATGGCTTTTAAAAGTTCTCTTTGTAAAATTTCTATTGTACTATTCATTTTTATACCACATCCTTTCTATTTAATAATTTCAAGTTTATATACATTTTCTTTTATATATTTTTTAGCCTTTTCTCTGTCTTCTTCATTTCCTTTTATCTTTAAAAGAAGTATTCCAAAGGGCTTTTTATGAATATAATCAATATTTCCATGAATTATATTAACCTGTATTTTATAATTACTTGCTACTTCACTTATAATTGGATTATAAGCCCCTTCACCAACATAATATATTTTTATAAGTTCTTCATCTTTTAAAACTTCTATTTCCTTTGGTACTTCAACATTAAGAATACGTGATACAAGCCCCTTTGTTACTTCATGTTGTGGATTTGTAAATATAGAATAAGTATCATTTACCTCTACTATTTCTCCATGGCTCATTACTGCAATTCTATCAAATAATTTTTTTGCCACATCCATTTCATGAGTTATAAAAACTATTGTTATATTAGTTTGCTTTTTTATTTTCTTTAAAGTTTCTATAACCTCTTCAGTATTTTCTAAATCTAAAGCAGAAGTTGCTTCATCACAAAGAAGTATTTCAGGGTTATTTGCAAGTGCTCTTGCAATTGCTATTCTTTGCTTTTGTCCACCACTTAAATTTGATGGATATACATTTATTTTATCTTCTAAGTTTACAAGCTTTAATAATTCCTTTACACGACTTGCAATTTTTTCTTTAGGATACTTGCTTGCAATTAAAGAAAATTCAATGTTTTGATAAACAGTAGCTCCACTTATTAAATTGAAATGTTGAAATATCATTCCCATTTTTAATCTAACTTCTCTTAAAGCCTTTCCTTTAAAATTAGTTATATCCACATTATCAATAAGAACTTGTCCTTTGCTTGGCTTTTGAAGTAAATTAATAACTCTTACTAAAGTACTTTTACCAGCTCCACTTGAACCTACTATTCCAAATATTTCGCCCTTTTCAATTTTAATGCTTACATTTTTCACTCCATAAATTTCCTGCTTTTTCTGTTTAAAAACCACATCTATATTCTTTAATTCAATCATAGTATCCCTCCTAAAAGCATTATTAATTTTATGCTTTATTTATCACCATATTTTGCTGTCCACCAATCTGGTCTGTCAAAAGATTTAAATTCACTTCCATCTTCTGTTATTGCATTAAAGAATTCCTCTGATTCTACTGCTGCCTTTAAATCTTTTCCAAGTTCACTATCAACATCTTCCCCTCTTACTGCAATAACATTTTTATAACCTTCTGCAAGTTTTTCTACTCCTAAAGCACTATTAAAATCAAGACCTGCTGCTATAGCATAATTTCCTGGAACTACTCCTATTGCTACACTATCTAAACTTCTTGAAATTTGTGCTGCATCTAAAGTTACAAATTCTAAATTCTTTTTATTTTCAGTAACATCAGCTGTTGTTGCCTTTGTAGCATCAACATCTTCTTTTAATTTTATTACTCCTAAAGTTTCTAATAATCTTAATGAACGTGCTAAATTTACTGCATCTGTTGGAATTGCTACCTTATCTCCATCTTTTAATTCATCTAAAGATTTTAATTTTTCTGAGAAAACTCCAGCCCCTGCTGTTGGAACTTCTATTATACTTTTTATATCTAAATTATTATCTTCTGCAAATTTTTCAAGATAAACTGTATGTTGCATTAAGTTTGCATCAATTTCTCCTGAAGCTAAGGCTTGGTCTGGTTGAACATAATCTGTAAAATCAACAACTTCAACTTTATATCCTAAACTTTGTAAATAAGGTTCAATTGCCTTTTCAACCATATCACCATAAGGTCCTGGGCACACTCCTATTTTTATATCCTTTGAATCCTTATTAGATTTTCCTTCATCATTAGACTTACTTCCACATCCTGCAAAAATTCCTATTGCAAGTACTGATACTAATCCTAAAGCTAATATTTTTTTAATTTTTTTCATTTTAAATCTCCCCTTTTTCTTTATAATATTTAAGTTTTTCTAATCTCTTTAAAGCTTCTTTTAATGTTTCATCCTTTTTAGCAAAGTGAAATCTTATATAATTATTAACTGGTTCTCTAAAAAAGCTAGAACCTGGTACTGCTGCTACTTTTATATTCTTAATCATCCATTCACAGAATTTATTATCATCCTTTTCTTTAAATTCACTTATATCAACTAAAACATAATAAGTTCCCTGTGGTGCATAATATTTTAATCCTATTTTATCTAAACCATCTAAAAATAACTTTCTCTTTTTATCATAATAATTCGTAAGATTTTCATAATATTCATCACCAAAATCAAGGCCTGTTACTGCTGCCTTTTGAAGGGGTGCAGCTGCTCCAACTGTTAAAAAGTCATGAACCTTTTTACATACATTTATAATATTTTCTGGTGCAATAATATATCCTAATCTCCATCCTGTTATTGAATAAGTTTTTGATAAAGAGCTACAATTTATTGTCCTTTCCTTCATATTTGGAAGAGAAGCTATATATGTATGTTTATAAGGTGGATAAACTAAATGTTCATAAACCTCATCTGTAATTACAAAGGTATCAAATTCTATAGAAAGCTTTGCAATATATTCAAGTTCCTCTTTTGTAAATACCTTTCCTGTTGGATTTGATGGATTACAAAGAATTAATGCTTTTGCTCCTTGTTCAAAGGCTTCCCTTAATATCTTTTTATCAAAATTAAATTCTGGAGGTATTAATGGAACATATATAGGTTCTGCACCAGTTAGTATAGTATCTGCTGTATAATTTTCATAAAATGGTGAAAATATAATAACCTTATCTCCTGGATTACAAACTGTGTGCATTGCTACCATCATAGCTTCTGTACTTCCACAAGTTACTACTATATTTTTATCTGGGTGTATATCTATTCCCATAAATTTTTCTTGTTTCTTTGCCAAGCTTTCTCTAAATAATTGAGAACCCCAAGTTACTTCATATTGATGAGGGCCATTTTCGGCAACAGTTTTTAATGATTCTATTATTTCTTTTGGTGGGTCAAAATCTGGAAATCCTTGAGATAAATTAATAGCATCATACTTATTTGCTATTCTAGTCATCTTTCTAATAACTGATTCTGAAAAACCATCTAATACGTTACTTAATTGTGCCATATTAATTTCCTCCTATAAAGCATATATATCATACCCGTTTAGTATGTTTTTATTATACACTAAATTTACCCATTGTCAATAAAATTTTTCAATGTTTTTTTAATTTTTATAATTTTATTTAATATGAAAATGATTAAATTCATACTAATTCTACATGTTCACTTTAATGTATAAAAAAGCAGTAAAATATACTTTTTCTATTTTACTGCTTTTTTATATAATTATTCTTCTACTTTTAATTTTTTAAAATAATATTTTTTATCTTCTTTTGTTATTTCTCTAATAACCTTACAAGGATTACCTGCTGCTATTACATTACTTGGTATATCTTTTGTAACTACACTTCCAGAACCTATAACTACATTACTTCCTATTGTTACATTTGGATTTATTACAACATTTCCACCAATCCAAACATCATTTCCTATTGTTATTGGAAAGGCATATTCTTTTCCTGAATTTCTTAAATCCTTGTCTATTGGATGTCCTGCTGTGTAAATTCCTACATTAGGAGCTATCATTACATTATTTCCTATTTTTACCTTTGCACAATCTAATATTGTAAGGTTATAATTTGAATAAAAATTTTCTCCTATTTCTATGTTATAACCATAATCACATCTAAAAGGAGGCTCAAAGAAAAAGTTTTTTCCTGTTTTTCCTAAAAGCTTTTTTAATATTTCATTACGCTTTTCAATTTCTCTTGGAGAAAGTGAATTAAATTCAAATACTAAATCTTTTGCATATTGACGTTCTTCAAAAAGTCCATCTAAAAAACTATCATATAACTTTCCATTTATCATTTTTTCTTTTTCTGTCATATAAATCCTCCCTTAAAACATTTTATCAAGATTTTTAACTAGTTCATCTATTTCATATAATATTTTCTTATTTCCTTCTCCTGAATATTTTAAAATATTTAAAACATTTTCTTCCATATTATTTGGAACAGTTAAATTATTGTCCTTTATTATTTTTAATATTTTCTTTTCTCCAGGATGAAGAAATTTATTAAAGGCAAATATAATATCAAAGTAACTTGCAAAAAGTGCTGCTACTCTATGATTTATGCTTATAAAGTCATTTCTTTTTAAAGCTTTTTTTATTTGATTATAATAAGAAAACATTTCATCTTTTAAAAGTGGATAATTTTTTCTTATTATATTTTTCTTAAGTTCTTCTGGAAATTCTACACTACATATATTTTTCATTTCTTTTAAAATGTTAGATTTATCATATAAAATAATTGAATTTTTTATACTTGATATAAAGCATGTTGTATAACCAATATCCGCTTCGCAATTTACTATTGTTCTTTCAATAGAACCTTTTATCCATTTTATATCTCTATATATTATTTCAACTAAAGTATCATCTTTTAATATTCCATCATCTTCAGTTTCCCAATAAGTATTATTAATTTCTATATGCTTAAAATACTTATTACATATTTTTCTTCTTTTCTCTATTGGAACTTCTTTTGAATAGTAAAAATATAAATCATAATCTGAAGCACTATCAGTTGTATTAGTAGCTTGAGAGCCACCTAATAAAATTCCTTCAATTTCTTCTAGCTTTGAAAACTCTAAAACTAAATCTTCAACTATTTTATTCATAAATTCCACACCTTTTAAAATTATTTTTCTATTTTTATAATATTCTCTTCCTTGCTTACTATATATTCTTTATTATTAATTGTAACTTTTCCTTCATAACCTTTAATTACAAAGTCAATTTCCTTATAGTCTTTAGAATACCCTTTTTTACTTTCTTCAAATTCAATTGAAAGTTCTTCTTTTAGTTCACCTTTTATCTTGTACTTATTAAACTCTCCATCTCTATAGTTATAGCTTTCTCCATCATCTAGATAATGAGAGCATTTTCCTTTTCCTGCATAAACTTCAAAAGTTATCTTATCTAAATTTCTTTCCTTTGTGCAGTTTATATCCTCTTTATAAACTGGTATAATTGAACCTTTTTTAATGTAAATTGGACATAAATCTAAAGGTGTTTCTCTTATTATATATTTTCCACCTTCATGTTCTTCTCCATTCCAATAATCTATCCAAGTTTCTCCCTTTGGAAGGTAAACCATTCTAGCTTTGCTTCCTTGAGTTAATACTGGTGCTACAAGTATTTTATCTCCACACATAAATTCATCATTTATTTCATAAGTATTTTCATCTTCTTGATAGTTAAATAGTAATGGTCTTATAAGTGGTGCTCCATTTTCTTCTGCATATCTCATCATGTCATAAATATATGGTATAAATTTATAACGAAGTTTAATGTATTTTCTGTTTATTTCTTCTGTTTCTTCATCAAAAGCCCATGGTTCTTGGTCTCTTGTACCCATTGAAGCATGATTTCTAAAAAGTGGAGTAAATGTACCCATTTGAACCCATCTACTTAAAAGTTCTGCTGAACAATCATGACCAAATCCTCCTACATCTGTTCCACAAAATGCCATTCCACTTAATCCTAAATTCATAAGCATTGGTACAGACATTCTTAAATGTTCCCAAGTACTTTGATTATCTCCAGTCCATATTGTAGAGTATTTTTGAGTTCCTGCATAACATGCTCTTGTTACTACAAAAGGTCTTTTCTTTGTTTCTTTTTTAATTCCTTCAAAGGTTGCCTTATCCATAAAGTGTCCATAAATATTATGAGCTTCCTTATGCTCTATTTTTGTTCCATCATAATCAAACATTACATCATCTGGAAGAGGTCCATTAAAGCTTGCAGGCTCATTCATGTCATTCCATATTCCTGAAACTCCCATGTCAATCATAATCTTTTGGTTTTCTGCCCACCATTTTCTTACATCTTTATTCATAAAATCAGGATATACAGCATCTCCTGGCCATACTTCATTTACATAAGTAATTCCATTTTTATCAGTTGCATAATATCCTTTTTTAAGACCTTCATCAAATATTTTATAACCCTTATGAACCTTAACTCCTGGGTCAATTATAGTTACAACCTTAAATCCTTTATCATCTAATTCTTTTATCATACCTTGAAAGTCTGGAAACTTTTTATCATCAAAAGTAAATACTCTATATCCATCCATATAATCTATATCTAAGTAAATAGTATCACAAGGAATGTCCTTTTCTCTAAAGGTATTAGCTATTTCCATAACTCTTTCTCTTGTTGGATAAGACCATCTACATTGTTGATATCCTAAAGTCCAAAGTTGAGGAAGTGGTGTTGTTCCTGTAAGGTATGTATATCTTTTTACTACTTTTTTAACACTTGGTCCATATATAAAATAATAATCTAAATTTCCATCTACTGCTGAGAAATAATAATAGTTTTTATTATCTCTTCCCATATCAAAATGAGTTTCAAAGTGATTATCAAAGAAAATACCAAAAGCTGTTTCATCCTTCATTCCTATTAAGAAAGGAATTGATTTATATAATCTATCAAAGGTTTCTCCATGAGGTGCTGGATTGTCTGTATTCCAGTTAACATAGTGATATCCCTTTTTGTCTAAATGACCTGTTTTTTCTCCTAAGCCATAAAAGTGCATATTTTCTTCCATCTTTTTAGAAACATATACTTTAAATTCATCCTCTCCATTATTAACTTTATGTCCTTCTGCCTCTGCTAAAGAATAATCTGCCCTTCTTCTTACAAAGGGAGCCTTTTCTCCTCTATAGTCTTCACATAATACATTTTCATCTTTATCATATATATCAACTTTAAATTCATCATATATCTTTACTATTAATTCATCAGTAGCTATTTTTATTCCATTCTCAATTGTAGAAACTTCAAAATCACATTCATCACATTCTAAATTTTCAACAGCTTTAGATTGTCTTTCTGCTCTAAGTAATGGTACAAAAAAGTTAATTATCTTGTGAGATATAACCTTTACATAAGCTTCCCCATTTTCATAACATAATGTAATATCACTATCATTTACTAAATATTCATTTAATTTTCCTAAATTCATAATTTTCATCCTCCTATAGATAAGGTTTACTGTAATTATAATGTTATTATATATCACTAATTTTATTAATTCTTGCAATATTTTATTTATTTCTATAACAATTCTGTTATTATTATAATATAACATTTAAGGAGTTGTTTTTTACATGAATGATATACAATATAACAATCTAAAAGAACAAGTAAATCATGGTGATTTTATTTTACCTTTTAAAACCTATAGTGGCAGAATAGATGAAAATGACCCTATAATAAATATTCACTGGCACAATGAAATTGAAATGGTTATTGTAGAAGATGGAGAATGTGATTGTATGATTAATTTAGAAAATTATACTGCTAAAAATGGAGATATAATAATTATTAAACCTTTAGTGTTACATTCTTTAACAACTCCTAAGGGAAAAACTATGGATTGGAATACAATAATTTTTGATTTAAATATTTTAAAAAGTGCTATAACAGATGGTTGCTTAATTAAATATTTAGCTCCTATTTTAAATAATGAACATGAACTTCCTAAAATAATAAATAGTTCTTCTTTAGGATATAGTGAAATTCTTAATTGTTTAAAAAGCCTTATAAAAATATATTCAAATAAAGAAGAAGCCTTTCAACTAGAATTAAAGGCAAATTTATTTCATCTATTTTTTTTATTTTATAAATATAATTTAGTTACTAAAAATTCTTCTAAAAAGGAAATATCTACAGAAACTGAGGAAAAAATAAAAAACATATTAAATTATATACATACTCATTATTTTGAAAATATATCAATTGAAGATTTATCACAAATTTCTTCCTTTAGTGAGTACCATTTTATGAAATTCTTTAAAAAGCATATAGGAATGACTTCTATTGAATATACAAATAACTATAGACTTGAAAAAGCCTCTGCTCTTTTATCTTCTACTGATAAATCTATTATGGAAATATCTTTAGATGTTGGCTTTAATAGTGTTTCTTACTTTAATAAATTATTTAAAAATAAATATAAACTAACTCCTAAAGAATTTAGAATAGTTGAAAAAGAAAAGGAGCAAGATTAATTTCCTGCTCCTAAATTTTATTACTTTTTTAATATATCCATAAATTCTTCTCCAGTAATTGTTTCCTTTTCTAAAAGAAAATGTGCTAGTTCATGTAATTTATCTATATTTTCTTTTAAAATATTAATTGCCTTTTCATGGGCATCTTTTATAATACTTAAAACTTCCTCATCTACTTTTCCTGCCATTTCTGGAGAACATGCAAGAGAAGTATCTCCTCCTAAGTATTGATTATTTACAGTTTCAAGAGCCATCATATCAAAATCTTTACTCATACCAAAACGTGTTACCATAGCCCTTGCTAATTTTGTAGCTTGCTCTATATCATTAGATGCTCCACTTGTAAAGGTACCAAAAATTAATTCCTCTGCTGCACGACCTCCAGTAAAGGTAGCAATTTTGTTAAATGCCTCTTCCTTAGACATTAAACTCTTTTCACCCTCTTCAACTTGCATTGTATATCCTAATGCTCCTGAAGTTCTAGGAATTATAGTTATTTTATGAACTGGTGCTGATTCTGTTTGTTTTGCTGCAACTAATGCATGACCTATTTCATGATATGCAACAATTTCCTTTTCCTTTGGAGAAATAACAGCATTCTTTCTTTGATATCCTGCTATTACTACTTCAACACTTTCTTCTAAATCACTTTGAATTACAAATTCTCTGCCACATCTTACAGCCCTTAATGCGGCTTCATTAACTATGTTTGCAAGTTCTGCTCCAGATGCTCCTGAAGTTGCTCTAGCTATTTGATTAAAATCAACATTTGATTCTAATTTTACCTTCTTTGCATGTACCTTTAAAATAGCTTCTCTTCCTGCTAAATCTGGAAGTTCTACTGGTATTCTTCTATCAAAACGTCCTGGTCTTAATAATGCTTTATCTAATACTTCTGGTCTATTTGTAGCTGCAAGTATCATAACACCTTTCTTTCCATCAAAACCATCCATTTCAGTTAGAAGTTGATTTAAAGTTTGCTCTCTTTCATCATTACCTCCACCTATTCCACCATTATCACGTTTTTTACCAATAGTATCTATTTCATCTATAAACACAATACAAGGAGCCTTTTCATTAGCTTGCTTAAATAAGTCTCTTACCTTTGCAGCTCCCATACCAACAAACATTTCCACAAATTCTGAACCTGAAATTGAGAAAAATGGCACATTAGCTTCTCCTGCAACAGCCTTTGCAAGTAAGGTTTTTCCTGTTCCTGGAGGACCAACTAATAAAGCTCCCTTTGGCATAGCTGCTCCTATTTCAGTGTATTTTTTAGGATTATGTAAAAAGTCTACAATTTCTGTTAAAGCTTCCTTTGCTTCATCTTGCCCTGCAACATCTTTAAATTTAATTCCTGTAGTGGATTCAACATAAACTTTAGCATTACTTTTACCAAAGGTCATAGCATTTCCTCCACCACCCATCATTTTCTTTTGCATATTTCTAAGAAGTAATTGTCCAAGACCTATAATCACTACTGTTGGAAGTATCCAAGTTAAAAGCACACTCATTAAAGGTGATGTTTTTTCTACAATTTCTTGAGAAAACTTTACATTTTTTTCATATAAACGATTTGTTAAATCTGGGTCATACATTACACCTGTCTTATAATAATTAGTATTCCCATTTGAATCTTTTTCTGTAAAAACTATTTCTTCTGTAGAAACTTCTACTTCATTTACTTTTCCTTCATTTACCATAGTTAAAAAAGTTCCATAATCAACTTCTTTAACTTGATGCTTCATAAATTGAGGAAAAACAAAGTAGTTTAAAAACATTAATACTAATAAACCTATAAAATAGTAATACATAATAGGTCTTTTAGGAGTTTTATATTCTTTCATTTTAACCACTTCCTTTTTCAATATTAATATGTATATACTTATTTGTAACTTACATAATATTCTTAATATACTTCTTTGTCAAGTTTTAAAAAACTAAGAAAAAAAGTGTAAAATTATTATTTTAAAATACATTAAAAATAATAATATTTACACCTTTTAATTAAAGAAATTTATCTTATGTACAATATAGCTGCTACAGAAATTATTATTATAGTTAAAAAAGAAACTACAGCTGCTGCTATAAAATATTTCATACCTTTTTTAAATTCTTTATCACTTGCTTCTTTATTCTCAGAAATATTTGAAGCATGTTTTCTTCCTATAAAAAACAATGAAAAGTTAACAATTATAAGAAAAAATATTAATCCTATAACAAAATATCTCATAAAATCACCTCTATATTTTATAGACCCTTTTTATAGGTTTCTTTAACCCATTTCTTTATTCCATTAGTATTTTTCCATACTTCAATACCATTTATCATATAATGAATTGCTGCTTCTTCACTTCTAAAGCTTTTTATTTTAGGTAAAGTTTCTGGTAATCTTTTTTGGTTTAATATATATGGTATTACATATGGATTAAACTTATATGCCTCTTTAAGTGCTTCTTCACTCTTTTCTAAATTTCCTTTTAAATATTCAACTACAACTTTACTATATTTAAAAGAAGTTAAAGAATCATTTTTATATTTTTCTAAAAATGATTCTGCCTCATTAATATTATTTTCAAGAATCATAAAGCTTACTAAAGTACATCTTATCATAAGCATATCTTTTTCATCATATTTTAAAATTTCTAAACCTAAATCTATAGCTTTTCTTCTTTCTCCCATATTCCATAATTGGAATAAAAGATTATAAGAAGAACCTAAAAATGATGTTATCTCTGGAAGATTCCAAGTTTCTTTTTTTATTTCAGATATATCTGAAACTCCTAAAAGCTTTAAGCTTCCTTTAACAGCTTTTTCTAATAATTCTTTTTTCTCTTCATTACTTTTTGAATTATCCTTTGCTAATATTATGTAAGCATCAACACAATAATCACAAATTTCTATAGCTTCTTTAGCAAGCTTTTTCTTTTTATTAAAGTTTTTATATTGCCATGCTTCTTTTATTAAAGCTTGTGCTTTTTCAAAGTTTTCATCAATTTCTTCTTCCTGTATTTCTTTCTCTTTTTGTATCTCTTCTTTATTTTCTTTTGTTATTATCCAAGCAGAAGCTATACTATCTTCTTCTGACATATTCATAAGACTTTGTATTTGTTTAGAACGATTAAGGCCTGTTGAACTACTTACTTGTAAATTTTCATATAGGTCTTTTGCTTTAATGTAAACATCATTATCCTTATTAAATAAATTATTTACACTTCCTATAGCATGAATTATTCCGCAAGCCCATGCAGTACTCTTTCCTCTAATTAGTAAACTTTCATCCTTTTCTATAATAGCTTCACATAGCCTATTGGATATTACTTTATAGTCCTCATTTAAATAACTATCACAAAAATCATTTAAAATTTCTTTTATCTCTTCTGCTCTCTTTAATAATGTTGAGTTATGTGAATCTTTCATTTAACTAGCTCTTCCCCTTTGTGGTTTATTTTAATTATCATGCTACATTATATCATTTAAGCAAATAATTATCCACAAAAAATAAAGACTAAGAAATCCTATATATATTTCTTAGCCTTTTAACACTTTATTTTAAACGAAGTACTCCCTTAATATATTCTTATCTCTCTCAAGTAAGTTAAGTTTTTCTAATTCATTTTTTCCAACCCACTTACATTCCTTGTAGTTTTTATGTAATACTATTCTTTCTCTTAATATAGCAGAATAAACTTTAAAACTTTCTTCATTAGATTCATATTCTCCAACAAATTTTGTTTCAAATGGTATTGATTTTAATACATCCTTTACAGTTCTATCAATACACTTTTCATCACTTTCTTTTCCCCTACTTTTTCCTGAAAGTAATGACCAAGTTTGTTCTTCTCCCCTTTTTACTTTCTTGTTTAATACTAATACATTATTAAAATCATCTTTAATAAGTAAAGTACACCCAACTTCCTTATTCATTTTTTCCACCCCTTAAAAATTTAACATACTAAAGCTTGTAAACTACAAGTATAGTTATTATTTTATCATTTTTTTTAATTTATTTAAATACCTATTTTCTAGTCTCTAGTGAAAATAATTACAATATACACTAATTATCTTTAATTTTTTTTATTTTTTATAGTTTTTCTTAATATTTCTATAAAATAACCGGTTTTTAGTTATTATATTTTATTAAAATAAACTGAACTTGTTTTTCTTCAGTTTGCTACTTATTACTTAATATTCCTTTTACTGTGTATATATTTTTCTATTTTGGAAAATAAAGTCCATGAAAAACTGTTTCTCCTAAAACATTAAATCTATTTATTTCAATATATCCATTTCCAATTATAAAGTTTAAAATATCTCCATTATCAAAAATATAATTTCCAACATTATCTGTAGTTTTACTTTTTCCTATAGTATTTTCTAAATTTTCTTCTCCTATATTTCCACATATACTAAAATTAAATGAATCTTTATTACTATCAGTTATAGTTAATGTCCCCTCACCATTTTCAAGATAATATTCACCATTCCAATTGCATATTTCTTTTAATGATTCATCATAGTCTTTTGAAAAGATACTATCTTCAAAGTTTTCTACTACTCCATCAACTCTATAACATTTTATTGTTCCTGTTTCTTTATCAACAATTAATGAATATTGAGAGGTTATATCATCATAATTTATTATATATTGGTAGTATTCTCTTCCATCATAAATTAAATTATTATTATTTATTTCTACATTATACTTAGTAATATTTACAGAATTATTTAATATGTCTCTTGCCTCTTCTTCTGAAAGTTTTTTTGTTTCAAAGTTTTCTTCTTCTTTTTCATTTATATTTTCTTCTAAATTTTCATCTATATTTTCTATTTTATTTATATTCTCATTATTTTCTTCATTTTTATCTTCTTCTAAATTATTAGTATTATCTTCATCTTTATCTACAATGACAATAATATTTTCTTCTAAATCTTTATTTTCTTCTTTACTATTTTCTTTCTCTATAGTATTTTCTTTAGAAACTATCTTTTCTGATATTGAAGGTTTTTCTTTTATTTTGCTTCCAATATCTTCTACATAAGACTTATTAGAAACATCTCCACACCCATATAAATTAACTAAGAAAAATGTACCTAATGCTAAAGTCATAAATTTCTTTTTCATAATAAACCCCTCCTTATTAATAATAGTTAAAACTTTCCTTAAATTTTTAATATATTTTACATTTTAGTAATTCTTTATTTTTCTTTTTAAATCTATAGAAATATTTACTTTGCAATTTAGTAATTATAGGTTACACAATATTTTTTTCATGTTATAATAAGTATCACTTAACATATAAAAGTTAATATACAAAAGATAAAATAATAGGAGATGTTTTATGAAAAAAAATGAATATAGTTTATTTACCACTATTGCTATGATTGTTGGAATTGTAATAGGTTCTGGAATTTTTTTTAAAAGTGATAATATTCTAATTGCCACAAATGGAAGTGTAACCCTTGGAATTTTAATATTTTTTATAGCTTCAATAAGTATTATTTTTGGTAGCCTTACAATTGCTGAACTAGCTTCAAGAACAGATGAAACTGGTGGAATAATTGCTTATGCTGAAAAATATTGTAATAAAAGTATAGCTTGTGCTTTAGGCTGGTTTCATACATTTTTATATTATCCAACCTTAATTGTTGTTGTTTCTTGGGTTGCTGGAATTTATATATGCCTTCTTTTTAATATAAAAAGTACCATCTTAATTGAAATGTCTATTGGTTTTATAGTTATTATAGTATTATTTTTAACAAATATACTTTCTAAAAAATTAGGAGGATATGTTCAAAATGTAGCTACTATAATAAAACTTATTCCTTTAATTTTTATAGCCCTTTTAGGACTTTTTTTTGGCAATCCTTCTATAGAGGAATTTACTAATATAAATAATATAGCTTCTTTTGGCTGGATTACAGCAATAACTCCAATTGCCTTTTCCTTTGATGGGTGGATTATAGCTACATCAATAAGTCATGAAATTAAAAATCCAAAGAAAAATCTTCCTCGTGCACTTATTTTTGCCCCACTATTTATACTAGCAATTTATATTGCCTATTTTATTGGAATAAGTACCTATGTTGGTCCTGAAAAAGTTATGGCCCTTGGAGATTCTCATGTAGCTTATGCTGCTAACAAGTTTTTAGGACCCTTTGGTTCTAAAATCATATTAATATTAGTTATAATTTCAATTATTGGAACTGTAAATGGATTAATACTTGGACTTATAAGACTTCCAAATGCCTTAGCAGAAAAAAGCTTATTCCCTAATTCTAAGAAATTTAAAGATATAAATGAAAACTATGGAATATCAATTTCTTCTGCAATAGTTTCCTTTATTATATGTTGTTTTTGGATAATACTTCATTGTTTAACACAAAAACTAGAATTGCTTCCAAACTCTGATATATCTGAAATATCTATTACTTTTAATTATATTGGATATATGATTTTATATTATGAAGTTTTTAAAATGGGTTTAAAGGGAGAAATTAAAGGTCTTTGGAAAGGAAAACTAAATCCTATTTTTGCAAGTATAGGTTCTTTAACTATACTTTTAGGAAGTTTAAATAACAAATTATTTTTTGTTTATGCTCTTATATGTTTTCTAGTAATTTGCCTGTCAATTTTATTTATGTCAAAAAACAAAATAGATGAATAAAAACTATTTTTTTGTTAATAATATTAATGTACTCTTTTAGTACAAATATTACGTAGGGTATTTAGAGTATTAAAAAATCCTTGCTAAGTCATATTCTAAAGCCTAATTACTATAGTATATTCCCTCAGCAGTTTATACTATAACCTTAAAACTGCCTTAAAAAGGCAGTTTTTTTATTTCCACTCTTTTGCTCTTTCCACAGCCTTTTTCCACTTATTATAAAGTTTTTTTCTTTCTTCTTCTTCCATATTAGGACTATAAGACTTTCCTTCAAACCAAGATGAAGATAACTCCTCTTTATCCTTCCAAAATCCCACTGCAAGACCTGCTAAATAAGCTGCTCCTAAAGCTGTGGTTTCTGTTATTATAGGTCTTGACACCTTTATATTACATATATCTGATTGAAATTGCATTAAAAAATTATTTCCACTTGCCCCTCCATCTGCCTTAAGATTTTTTATTTTACTTTTACACTCCTTTTCCATAGTATCCATTAAATCTTTTGTTTGATAAGCAATAGATTCAAGGGCAGCTCTTATAATATGAGCTTTATTACTTCCCCTTGTAAGTCCTAAAATTGCTCCTCTTGCATACATGTCCCAATAAGGTGCTCCAAGTCCTACAAAAGCTGGTACAACATAAACTCCACCATTATCTTTAACCTTATATGCATATTCTTCACTTTCTTCTGATTTTTCTATAAGCTCTAATTCATCTCGAAGCCATTGTATTACTGCCCCTCCAACAAATACAGAACCTTCTAGGGCATATTGAATTTTATTATCTATTCCTATAGCAATAGTTGTTAAAAGTCCATTATTACTTTTTACCATTTCTTCTCCTGTATTCATAAGAAGAAAACAACCTGTCCCATAGGTATTTTTTGCATCTCCTTTATTAAAACAAGTCTCTCCAAATAAAGCTGCCTGTTGATCCCCTGCTATACCTGCTATTTTTATCTTTACATTATCTAATTCTAAATAGCCATAAACTTCTGAAGAATTTTTCACTTTTGGGAGCATTGATTTTGGTATATTAAACTTTTCTAAAAGCCTTTCATCCCACTTTAATTCTTTTATATTATAAAGCATTGTTCTTGAAGCATTTGTATAATCAGTTACATGTACCTTTCCCTTTGTAAGTTTCCATAAAAGCCAAGTATCTACTGTACCAAATAATAAGTCTCCATTTTCAGCCTTTTCTCTAGCCCCCTTTACATTATCTAAAATCCATTTTATTTTTGTTGCAGAAAAATATGCATCAGGAACTAATCCTGTAACTTCTTTTATATAATTTGAAATTTCAAGCTTTTTTAATGCCTCTACCATATCTGCTGTTCTTCTACATTGCCATACAATAGCATTATATACAGGCTCTCCAGTATTTTTATCCCAGACAATAGTAGTTTCTCTTTGATTAGTTATTCCAATTGCACATATATCTAAAGGGTTTATACTAGTTCTTGAAATTACTTCTTGTAAAGCCCCATATTGAGTTGCCCATATTTCCATAGGGTCATGTTCAACCCATCCTTCTTTAGGATAAATTTGAGTAATTTCTCTTTGACTTATTCCAATTATATTTTGTTCTTTATCAAAAATAATAGCCCTTGAACTTGTTGTTCCTTGGTCTAAAGATATTATATATTTCCCCATATTTTTCACCATCTCTTCTTTTATATCCCTATGTTTTTATAATTAAATTATACATCCTTTACTATAAAAAACCAATAATTTTTTCAAAATTTTCTGTATATTCTATTTGCAAAACTTTTTAACTAAAACAAAGAGATTTCTTAACCTTATTTCTTTTATTAAGTTTTATTTTTAACTTAACAAATTATCTATAATCTTTAATAAAAAAAAAGATGAAAGCCTTTTACTTTCATCTTTTTACTATAATATTTTAATTAAACATTTATTTCACTGTGAACTTCAATAGCTTCTTTGTTTGCTTCTATTATAGGGTCAACATATTCTCCTATAAATTCAACAACTTGACTTGGAGCTCTTCCAACAAATTTCTTTGGATCTATTATTCCAAGAATTTCTTCTTTAGAAAGATTAAATGTAGAATCATTTATTATTCTTTCTATTAAATCATTATCAAGACCTTCACCTTTAACTCTTTGAGCAGCTGCCATAGAGTGTTCTCTTATTCTTTCATGAAGTTCTTGTCTATCTCCGCCTCTTTTTACAGATTCCATCATAATATTTTCAGTAGCCATAAATGGAAGTTCTCTATTAACATGAGATGCAATTACCTTATCATATACAACCATATTTTCAGCTATATTAATATATAAGTTTAATACTCCATCTAAAGCTAAGAAAGCTTCAGCAACAGAAATTCTCTTATTTGCAGAATCATCTAATGTTCTTTCAAACCATTGAGTTGAAGCTGTTATTGCTGGATTTAAAGAATCTACTATTACATATCTAGCAAGAGCTCCCATTCTTTCACTTCTCATAGGATTTCTCTTATATGCCATAGCTGATGAACCTATTTGATGAGCTTCAAATGGCTCTTCTACTTCCTTCATATTTTGAAGTAATCTTAAATCATTAGAGAACTTATATGCACTTTGTGCAACTTCTGATAATGTATTTAAAACTATTGAATCAAGCTTTCTTGGATAAGTTTGACCAGTTACTCCAAAACACTTTTTAAATCCCATTTTTTCTGCAACCATCTTATCTAAAGCTCTAACCTTTTCTTCATCACCTTCAAAAAGATTCATAAAGCTTGCTTGAGTTCCTGTTGTTCCTTTAACACCTCTAAGCTTTAAGTGTTCTATAACAAAATCTATGTTTTCAATATCCATTACTAAATCTTGCATCCATAAAGTAGCTCTCTTACCAACTGTAGTTAATTGAGCTGGTTGAAAATGTGTAAAACCTAGTGTTGGCATATCTTTATACTTTTCAGCAAATTTCTTTAGTCTATGTAAAACTGTAACAATCTTTTTCTTTGTTAAAAGAAGAGCTTCTTTCATGATTATTACATCAGTATTATCTCCTACATAACAGCTTGTAGCTCCAAGATGGATAATTCCTTTTGCCTTTGGGCATTGTAGACCATAAGCATATACATGGCTCATTACATCATGTCTTACTTCCTTTTCTCTCTTTTGAGCATCATCATAGTTTATATCATTAATGTGAGCTTTTAATTCTGCTATTTGTTCATCAGTGATATTTAAACCTAACTCCTTTTCACATTCTGCCAATGCAACCCAAAGCTTTCTCCAAGTTGTAAATTTCATATCATCTGAAAATATAAAACTCATTTCTTTTGATGCATATCTTGAATTTAATGGGCTAGTGTACAAATCTCTCATTAGTAACCTCCACACAAATATATTTTTTATTTTTTTTATTTTCATTCGTATTATATCATAACATTATAATATTTTCATCAATTTTTATTCATCTTTCTTATAGAAAATTTAAAAATGCTAATTATTAGTTTATTTAATATAACTTCTTACAGAATAAAAAAAGGCTACAACACATCACTTTGTAGTAACACTTTTGCCACCTTATATCCTTTAAAGTATTAATATCACTAATTTTTATTTTTCCTATACATTAAAAAAGATTCCCCTTTGGGAATCTTTTAAACTTCAAATTAATCTTCTAAGTTCTCAACTAATTTAGCTAATTCTTCAACTGCTAAAGCTTCGTCATCACCAGTTGCAGATATTGTTATTGTTGCACCCTTAGTTACTGCTAATGATAAAACTCCAATTAAACTCTTAACATTAGCTTTCTTTCCATTAAATTCTATGCTTACATCTGACTTAAAAGATGAAGCCTTCTTTACTAATAAAGTAGCTGGTCTAGCATGTAAACCAGTTCCGTTTTTTACTATTACTTCTTTTGAAACCATTACATTCACCTCTTCTAATGATAGATTGTTAATCCTTACAAGACTTATTATATATGAACTTTAATACAAATTCAATAGTTTTATGAATTTTCATTTTTTTTCATGCTTTTTAACTTTGTTTTTATTATCTAGGTTGTACAATTAGCTTTATTGCAGTTCTTTCTTCCCCATCAATTACTATGTCAGTAAAAGCTGGAATACATATTATATCTTTTCCACTTGGTGCTACAAATCCCCTTGCTATAGCTATTGCTTTTACCGCCTGATTAATTGCACCTGCACCTACGGCTTGAATTTCAACTGTATTTTTTTCTTTTATTATTGCAGCTAATGCTCCTGCTACTGCATTTGGATTTGATTTAGTTGATACTTTTAATACTTCCATTATTTCTCCCTCCATTTTAAATCGTTTACAGTCAGTACATAATATTATTTAATCACAATAATATTTATTCTATATAAAATCTTTAATTCCTTCTTTTTCTATTAAAAAAAATACATTTTGTTTAACAAAATGTATTTCTTATCTTTATTTAGCAAAATCAATTGCTCTTGTTTCTCTAATTACATTTATTTTTATTTGTCCTGGATACTCAAGTTGCTCTTCAACACTCTTAACTATATTATGTGCTAATTCAACAGCTGCTGCATCATCGACACAATCTGGTTTAACCATAATTCTAATTTCTCTACCAGCTTGAATGGCATATGACTTTTCTACACCTTCATAGGAATTTGCAATATTCTCTAAATTTTCTAATCTCTTAATATAGGCTTCTAATGTTTCTCTTCTAGCTCCTGGTCTTGCTGCTGATATAGCATCTGCTGCTTGAACTAATACAGCTTCTAAAGATTCCATTTCAACATCACCATGATGGGCCGCTATTGCATTTATAACTATTGGAGATTCATGATACTTCTTTGCTAAATCTCCTCCAATTAAAGCATGTGGTCCTTCTTGCTCTTGATCTACAGCCTTTCCAATGTCATGAAGCAACCCTGCTCTCTTGGCAAGTTGTACATCTAAGCCTAATTCAGAAGCCATTAAACCAGCTAAATATGAAACCTCTATGGAATGCTTTAACACATTCTGACCATAACTAGTTCTATATTTTAATCTTCCAAGTAATCTTATTATCTCTGGATGTAAGCCATGAACTCCAGTTTCAAGAGTTGCTTGTTCTCCCTCTTCTTTAATGTCATTTTCTACATCTCTTTGAGATCTCTCAACCATTTCTTCGATTCTAGCCGGATGTATTCTTCCATCCACTATTAACTTTTCAAGTGCCATTTTGGCAACTTCTCTCCTTATAGGATCAAAACTTGATAAAATAACTGCTTCTGGAGTATCATCAATAATTAAATCTACTCCTGTTAAAGTTTCTAGGGTTCTAATGTTTCTTCCTTCTCGCCCTATGATTCTACCCTTCATTTCATCATTAGGTAAGGCAACTACCTGTACAGTAGTTTCTGATACATGATCAGCTGCGCATCTTTGAATAGCAGTAGTTATAATATTTCTTGCTTTCTTGTCTGCTTCTTCCTTTGCCCTTGTTTCAATGTCTTTAATCATTAAGGCCGCATCATGAGTTACTTCTTTCTTTACCTCATCTAAGAGGATTTTCTTAGCTTCTTCACTAGATAAACCAGAGATTCTTTCAAGTTCTTCTCTTCTTTTTTCATGAAGTTCTTGAACTTCAACTTCTCTAGCATCAATTTCAGCTATTCTTTCATTCATTGCATCTTCTTTTTTCTGTAGAGAATCCACTTTTTTATCAAGGGATTCCTCTCTTTGAATTAATCTTCTTTCAAGCCTTTGAACTTCGTTTCTTCTTTCACGATTTTCCTTTTCTGCATCTGTTCTTAATTTGTGAACTTCTTCTTTTCCTTCTAAAATAGCTTCTTTTTTAGTGGCTTCTGCTTCCTTTTTAGCATCTTCTAAAACCTTTTTTGCCTCTTCTTCTAATGAATCTATTTTTTGTTTTGATGCTGCTTGAATTGATTTGTAAAATACCATTCCTAAAACTACTAATACTATAATATCTATTAATACAATTATTAACGTTTCCACATCAACACCTCCTATTTTTTATGCTTTATTATTTATTATTTAAATAAGAAAGTGCTTACTGCGTCATATTATTCTAACTGTTTAAGGAATATGATAAACCAGTATTTGTTATTATTTTATCTGAAATTTAAATTTATGTCAAGGTGACATAATCCTTCACTAAATTCTTTATTTTGATTTATATTAATGAATTTTAGCCCTAATTCTTATAATTTAATAATTTTTTTATAAAAAATTTATTTTATTTTTCTTATATTAATAATCATTTTCAAATCATATAAAAATAGAAAGACTATCATAAAATAACAAAATAATTTTTATATTATCTTATTATGTTTTTCTTATGATAGCCTTATTTATTATTCTTCAGTATTTTTAGTGTCTTCTTCTTTTTCTTCTTTAACTATTGGAGTTGTATTTAGTGGTAAGTTGTGTTTTTCTCTTATTTTATTTTCTATTTCTATTGCTACCTCTGGATTATCTTTTAAGTAAATCTTTGAATTTTCTCTTCCTTGACCAAGTCTTATATCACCATAAGAAAACCATGCTCCACTTTTTTGAACTATTCCTTCTTTTACTCCTACATCTACAATGTTTCCTGTTCTTGATATTCCTTCATTATACATAATATCAAATTCAGCTTGTTTAAATGGAGGTGCAACCTTATTTTTCATAACCTTAATTCTTGTTCTGTTTCCTATTATAGCATCAGAAGATTTTATAGAATCTATTCTTCTAACATCTAATCTTACAGAAGCATAGAATTTTAAAGCTCTTCCTCCTGTTGTTGTTTCAGGATTTCCAAACATTATTCCAACCTTTTCTCTTAATTGGTTTATAAAAATAGCTACACAATTTGTTTTGTTTATTGTACCTGCTAACTTTCTTAAAGCTTGAGACATAAGTCTTGCTTGAAGACCTACATGACTATCTCCCATATCGCCTTCAATTTCAGCTCTTGGAACTAATGCTGCTACAGAGTCTACTATAAGTACATCAATTGCTCCTGAACGAACTAAAGCTTCTGCTATTTCAAGACCTTGTTCTCCTGTATCTGGTTGGGATAATATTAGGTTTTCAGTATCTACACCTATTTTTTTTGCATAACTAGGGTCTAATGCATGTTCTGCATCTATAAAGGCCACTGCCCCTCCATTTTTTTGAGCTTCTGCTGCTATATGAAGAGCTACTGTTGTCTTACCTGAACTTTCAGGACCATATATTTCAACAATTCTTCCTCTTGGCACTCCACCAATACCTAATGCTATATCTAAATCTAAACAACCAGTTGAAATTGAATCTATACTTAATGCTGCATCTTCTCCAAGTTTCATTACAGCACCTTTACCAAATTGTTTTTCTATTTGGCTCATAGCTGCCTCAATAGCTTTTAATTTATCTTGATTAATATTTGCCATTTAAAAATTCCACCCCTTCTTACGAACTAATGTTCTATGTTCTAATTATAATCTACCTTTTTATAATAGTCAATAAAAAAAATTTATAAGTCATATATAATTATTAACCATATTTATAAAAACTAAACCTTTTTTAATAAATTTTTATATTAAAAAAACTGCTTAAAATAAATTTATCATTTTAAAGCAGTTTTAATTTTTAATTTGTTACTTTGTAGTTGATATAGATTCTTTATTTTTCACAAAATAATCTATTCCAGATATTATTGTTATTATAACAGCTATATAGAACATATACATTGATAATGAATTAAATACCCAACTTAGTGCTCCATTTCCAAAAATAAAATCACTTAAAGTACTATATTCTCCTATACTTATTTTTAACAATAAAAGAATTATTGCAATCATTTGTATTACTGTTTTTATTTTTCCCCACCAACTTGCTGCTATAACTGTTCCTTCAGATGCAGCTATAGTTCTAAGACCTGAAACTGCAAATTCACGGGCTACTATTACAACTACTGCCCATGCAGGAATTAAGTTTAATTCAACTAAAGATACTAAAGCTGCTGTAACTAAAAGCTTATCTGCTAAAGGGTCCATAAACTTTCCAAAATTAGTTACTTGATTTCTGCTTCTTGCAATATATCCATCTAACTTATCTGTTATAGATGCAATTATAAATAAAGCTGTTGCAATTGATTTTCCATAAGGAAGACAATCAAAAACTAAAAACACTAAAAATATAGGTATAAGTATCATTCTCATTACTGTAAGCTTATTTGCTAGATTCATTATAAACAACTCCTACCAAATCATAATCTGTACAACTTTTTATTTGTACTCTAACAATTTCACCATTTTTTATTTTATTTTCACTTTTGAAAAATACTTTTCCATCTACTTCAGGTATCATTTCATAATTTCTACCAAAGTAATATTCTCCATTATATCCTTCAACTAGAATATCATAAATATTATTTATTTTCAATTGATTTATTTCTTTTGAAATACCCCTTTGAATCATCATAAGAGTTTTTTCTCTTTTTTCTTTTATATTTTCATCAATTTGATTTTCCATTTTAGCTGCAGGTGTTCCCTCTTCTCTTGAATAAGTAAATACACCTACTTTATCTAACTTATATTCTTTAAGAAAATCCTTTAATTCTTCAAAATCTTCCTCTTCTTCTCCTGGAAAACCTACTATTAATGAAGTTCTAAGATTTATGCCTTTAATTTTACTTCTAATAAGGTCTATTTTTTCTATTATGTCTTCTTTATTAGTTTTTCTTCCCATACGCTTTAATATTTTACTACTTATATGTTGTATTGGAAGGTCTAAATATTTTACCACTTTTTTATTTGATGCAATTTCATCTACTAATTCTTCATAGATTTCCTCTGGGTAACAATAAAGAACTCTTATCCATTCTATACCTTGAATTTTTGCTAACTCCTTAATAAGTATATGTAACTTTTTCTCCCCATAAATATCACTTCCATATAAAGTTGTATCTTGGGCAACTAATATAATTTCTTTAACTCCTTGTTTACTTAAGCCTTCAGCTTCTTTTAAAATATTTTCCATATTTCTGCTTCTAAACTTTCCTCTTATTTTAGGAATTATGCAGTAGGTACAAAAATTATTGCACCCTTCTGCAATTCTTAAATAAGCAGTTTGTGAAGCTGTTGTAAGTATTCTTTTACCTTCATTAATATTACTATCTGAATAATTAACCTGTAATGAAGTCTTTTGTTCAGATATAAATTCTCTAATTAATTTATGAAGCTTTTTATAATCATTAACTCCAAGCATTATATCTATCTCTGGCATAAGATTTTTAAGTTCTTCTCCATATCTTTGAGTTAAACATCCTGTAGCTATAAGAAGCTTACACTTATAATTTGTTTTATATTGAGCCATTTCTAATATTGTATTAATAGACTCTTCTTTAGCTTTTTCAATAAAACCACAAGTATTTACTATGATTATATCTGCTTCTTTTGGGTTATTTGTAATTTCATATTCATTACTTATAGTACCTAATAAAATTTCTGAATCAATCCTATTTTTATCACAGCCTAAACTAACCATTCCAACTTTAAATTTTTCCAAGTCAAAATCCTCCTACGTATATCCTAAAAAAGTTTTGTATTAATAATTTTATATCTATTTTATTTCTATTACAAGTAAAAATTATACTTCTTCATTAGCTACTAACTCTTCCTTTTTCATCAATACCTGTCTTGGTTTACTTCCATCTCTAGGTGAAATTACTTCACGTTCTTCAAGTTGCTCCATTATTCTTGCAGCTCTATTAAATCCTATTCTAAGTCTTCTTTGAAGAAATGAAGTTGATGCTTGGTCATATTCTACAACAAGCTTTATTGCCTCTGGAAGAAGTTCATCTGCTTCATCATTGTCTTCTAAAGCTTTTCCTTCTGCTTCTTTATTTATATGGTCTAAAATTTCTTCTTTATAAAGACTTCCTTTATCATCATCACTTTTTATAAACTCTACTACCTGTTCAACCTCTTCTTCTGAAATAAAACATCCTTGAATTCTTTGAGGCTTTGAAGCTCCTACAGGATAATAAAGCATATCTCCTTTTCCTAATAGTTTTTCTGCTCCTGCACTATCTAAAATAGTTCTAGAGTCTACTTGAGAAGATACAGCAAAGGATATTCTTGATGGAATATTTGCCTTTATAACACCTGTTATTACATCTACAGAAGGTCTTTGTGTTGCTATAACAAGATGCATACCAGCAGCTCTTGCCATTTGTGCAAGTCTTCCTATATAATCTTCAACATCATTTGGACAAACCATCATAAGGTCTGCAAGCTCATCTACTATAATTACTATAAAAGGAAGCTTCTCTTCTATTTCTCCCTTTTCTAATAAAGCATTATATGAATCTATATTTCTTACTCCTTTTTCAGCAAATAAGTTATATCTTTTTGTCATTTCATTTACTGCCCAATTTAATGCAGCTGCTGCCTTTTTAGGGTCTGTAACTACAGGAATTAATAAATGAGGAATTCCATTATACACACTAAGTTCAACAACTTTAGGGTCTACCATAAGGAGTTTAACATCTTCTGGTGAATATTTATATAATAAACTTATTATAAGTGAATTTATACATACACTTTTTCCAGAACCTGTTGCCCCTGCAATTAATGTATGAGGCATTTTGCTTAAGTCCCCAACAATACAACTTCCTGCAATGTCTTTACCAAGGGCAAAAGCTAATTTTTTATTAGATTTTTGAAATTCATTTGATTCTAATACTTCCCTTAAAAACACAGGATTTTGCTTTTTATTTGGCACTTCTATTCCTACTGCTGATTTTCCTGGAATAGGTGCTTCTATTCTTACTCCAGAAGCTGCTAAACCTAAGGCTATATCATCTGAAAGATTAACTATTTTACTAACTTTAACTCCTGGACTTGGTTGAAGTTCAAATCTTGTAACTGAAGGACCTTTAGAAACTTGTACAACTTTTGCTTCCACATTAAAACTTTCAAGAGTTTCTTCTAATTTCCTAGCATGTTCTAAAAGCTCTTGCTTATCAGAATCTTTAAGTTTAGTTCCTGAATTCATTTTTAAAAGGTCAGTTTTTGGGAATATATATTTTTTAGGTTCTATATCTCCCTCTTCATTAAGCTTTATATCAATTTCTTTATTAACATCTTCTTTTAAATCATTATCAAGCTTTTCTTTTTTTCTTGAAGGCTGTTCCTTATTAACATCAGTATTCTTTTTAAGTTTTTCTTTTAATGGCTTTGTTTCTTCTAAATTTTCACTACTTGTTGTTTGTACTGGCTCCATTATTTTTATTTCATCTTGTTTTTTATTTTCTTCTGGCAATTGTTCCTTCATAAAATCTAAAACTTTTATTTTTTTATTTACTCCTTCTAATAATTCTTCATTAGAAGTTTCTTTTTTAGCCTTTTCTTTTTTACCTTTTAATGATTTTTCGTTATTGTTATTTTTGTTTTTAATATTCTTTTTTATATCTTTTGCTTTATTCCCCATATCCAATACAGAAAGTTTAAATATTAACATAAAAGATATTATAGCTAGTGCAATGTAAATTATATATGAACCAATTGCTCCTATTAGCTTATATAAAGTAAAAGTAATAAAATATACTACAACACCACCATTAAATCCACCTTTTCCATCACTGATAAGATTTACTATTGTCTTTAAGTTTTTCCCAAAAGATTCTGGATTTTCACTAGTTTGTATATATATAGTTCCTACAAGTAAAATAAATGTTACTACTAATAATGTAACTCCACCCATTCTTTTATCTACATCAATAGTTCCATTGTTTTTTAAATAACTAAAACCTAAATATAATAGATATATTGGTATTGCATATGCTCCTACCCCTAAAATAAAAAAACATATTCTTTGGGCAAAAGAAGATAACAATCCTGCAAGATTTGTGTATATAGCTAAAAAGCTTAAAAAACCTATTGCAATAAAGATAACACCTTTTATCTCTGTATTATCTATAAGCTTTTCTTCTTTTTTGTTCTTTTTACCACTCACTTTTATAATCACCCCACTTTAAAGTTTCTACATAACCATAAATAATTCCTTTTATACTTTGCACATTGTATTTTATCATTTTTTAAGCTTTTATAAAATATCTATTTTAAAAAATGGAAAATAGGGTCTATTAAACCCTATTTTTCTCTAAATTATCTATTAAAGAATTAAGCTTATTTAAAGCCTTACTTATTCCACCTACTTCATCAATTAAACCACATTCAACAGCTTCTTTTCCAATAAGAATAGTTCCCATATCATTTAAAAGAGCATCAGTTCTATTCATAAAGCTTTCTAATTGTTCTAGCTCTATATTTGATGTTCTTATTATAAAATCATTTATTCTCTCTTGCATCTTTTTAAAGTAGTTAAAAGTTTGTGCAGCACCTACTACAAGCCCTGTCATTCTAACAGGATGTATTATCATAGTTGCAGATGGAGTTATAAAAGAATATTTAGCAGAGGTTGCTAAGGGTACTCCTATAGAGTGGCCTCCTCCTGTAACAATAGATACTGTAGGTTTTGAAAGGGAATTTATCATTTCAGCAATTGCAAGGCCAGCTTCTACATCCCCACCAACAGTATTAAGAACAATTAAAACACCTTTAACTTTTTCATTTTGTTCTATTTCTATAAGCTGAGGTATTACATGTTCATACTTTGTTGCTTTTGTTTGAGGTTGAGATACCATATGCCCTTCAACTTGCCCTATTATTGATAAAACAACTATTCTTTTATTAGCTTCTACCATAGCTGTATTTCCAAACTCTTTAATAGAATTCATTTTTTCCTTCTTAAGTTCATCTTTATTTTCACACATAAAAATACTTCCTCCTATAAATTCATTATGTACAGAAGAAATATTTTTATTCATAGTTTTTATAAATTAAATGCTTTATGAAGATAATTTAATGCATTCTTAAGTTCCTTTGTTTTAACTAAACACCATATTGTCATATGAGAATCTGCTGTTTGAAGGACTTCAATATTTTTATCATTTAAAGCATTAAATATTTTTGCCATTACTCCAGGAACTCCTCTCATTCCTGAGCCAACAAGGGCTATTGTGCTACAATCTTCTTTAAAGGTAAATTTAATATTCATCTCTTCAAATATTTTAAATACTTTATCTTTTGCCTTTTTAGGTATTGTAAAGATTTGTTTCTCTGGGAAAATGTTTATTAAATCTAAACTTATTCCCCTTTCAGCAATCACTTGAAGAATATTATTATACTTATCATTTTTTAAATTGTCTTTAATATCTATTGAAATTTGTATTCTATCATCACTACTTGTAATGCTAGTTACAAGTCTAAACTTTTTCCTATCCCCTAAGTTATTAATAAGGGTTCCTTTAGAATCTGTTAATGTATTTTTTATAACTATTGGAATATTTTTTTCTCTTGCAACTTCAACTGCCCTTGGATGAATAACTTTAGCTCCTTGGTCTGCTAGTTGAAATATTTCATCATAGCTTATTATATCAATAACAGTTGCATCCTTTACCATTCTAGGGTCTGCTGTCATTATACCATCAACATCTGTATAAATTTCTATTTTTTCTGCTGGTATTGAAGCCCCTAAAAGAGCAGCTGTTGTATCACTTCCTCCTCTTCCAAGAGTTGAAAATTCTTCATTTTCAGTTTTTCCTTGAAAGCCACATATAACTGGTATTTTCCCTTTTAAAAGGATTTTTTTAATCTTTTCACCTTTTACATCTAATACCTTTGCATCACCAAAAGTATTGTTAGTTATAATTCCAGCTTGCCCTCCAGTTAAAGGTATTGCATCTATTCCTTCCTTTTCAAGTTCATTACACATAATTACAGAGCTTATGATTTCTCCACAACACATAAGCATATCTAAGGCTTTTTTATTATTTTGCTTAAAATTATTATCTACTAGTGAAAGAAGAGTATCTGTTGCATAAGGCTCTCCTTTTCTTCCAAGGGCTGATACTACTACAACTGGCATATACCCTTCTTTAATGGCATTACTTATTTTTTTAACAGCCATTTTTCTTCTTTCTTCTGTAGATACAGAAGTTCCACCAAACTTTTGAACAATTATCTTCAATTTCTTTCTCTCCTACTCTTAAATCTTAGTCCTTTTTATATCTCCCTCATTAGCATCTAAAATTATTGTTTTTAGTCCAATTTTTTTAACACACTCCCAAGGAATTTCTAGAAATTCTTTGTTTCCTCCAAAAAGACTGATTTTTCCTCCTAAGTTTATTACTAAAAATCTTATGTTTCCTTTATCATCTATTACCAAATCACTATTTTGCAAGTAATCATACTTTTCCCCATCGTTTATATTTATAAGTTCAAACTTTTCTATTTCACTTAAAAGCTTTAAATTTTCGCTACTACTCATTATAAATTACCTCCTAATTTATATCTACATATTTTTATGCAAATTTTAGGTAATATATTCAGAGTTTAAATATTAAATTTTTCTCCCTTTATTTCTTTATAAGCTTTAGAAGAATCAAATACTATATCATTAAGCTTTGAATAATTTATATTATTTCCAACAAAGGATGTATTTAATACACCATTTTTAAAACAATTATCTAAAACAAATCTTATATCCTCTTGAGAAATTTTATCTACTCTTTTAATAACATCTTCTTGAGTGGTTATTTTATTTTTAAATAAAACAGATTTTGCATTAGCAAACATTCTTGAACTTGTGCTTTCTAAACCTAATATATATGAAGCTTTAAGCTTTTCTTTATTTATATTTAATTTATCATCTGTAATTCCTTCTTTAGCAAATTTATTAATTTCTTTTAATATAACCTCTAAAGCCTTTTCTCCATAATTTTTTCCAAGTCCTGCATATATACTAAGACTTCCTGCATTTTGGAAAGGTTGAGGATAACAATATATGCTATAGCATAATCCTAACTTTTCTCTTACTTCTTGGAATAATATTGAGGAAGCTCCTCCACCAAAAACATTACTTAAAAGAGTTAATGCATATCCATGTTCATCTCCTTGAGGAAGACCTTTTAAGCCTAATATTACATGAAGTTGTTCTATATCTTTATCTTTATAGTATGTTCCTGTTTGAATTTCACAATTTTCATAGGTTGGAATATAATTACTATCACTATTCCAATTAGAAAAATATTTTTCTATAAGTTCTTTTAATTCTTTATCATCAAATTTTCCACATACAGAAATCACTGTATTTTGAGGAGTATATTTTTCTTTTATAAAATTTAAAATATCCTCTCTTCTTATTGATTTTACCTTTTCTATTGTACCTAATATAGGATAAGATAATGGATTTTCTCCATAACATGCCTTTGAATTTAAATCGTCTAAAACATCCTCTGGACTATCTTCTCCCATATTTATTTCTTCTATAACTACTCCCTTTTCTCTTTCAATTTCTTCTACAGAAAAAACTGAATTTAAAATCATATCAGATAATATTTCTAATGATAATTCTAAATGGGTATATAAATTTTTTACATAATAGCAAGTAGCTTCTTTACTTGTAAAGGCATTTATCTGTCCACCTACGTTTTCTATATCCTCTACAATATCCTTTGACTTACGCTTTTTAGTTCCCTTAAAAAACATATGCTCAATAAAATGTGATATCCCATTAAGCTCTAAACTTTCATTTCTAGACCCATTTTTTATCATAACTCCAACAGAAATAGAATTTGACTCTGAAATTTTTTCAGTAACTACCCTAAGGCCATTTTTTAATGTATATAAATTATGCATAAAGTTTCTCTCCTTTCTAAAAAAACATTTTATATAGGATTATTCAAATTTTTTCAAATTATTTATAGATAGAAAAAAAAGGCAAACAATGCCCTTTTTTATTTATCTTATTTTTAAGTTAATTACTTTTCTTCATTTTCTGCTTCTTTTTCTAATAAAGCATCTTTTCTTGAAAGATTTATTCTTCCTTGGTTATCTATTTCAGTAACCTTAACTAATATTTCGTCCCCTACTGAAACCACATCTTCTACTTTGTTTACTCTGTTCTTATCAAGTTTTGAAATATGAACTAAACCTTCTTTATTTGGAAGTATTTCTACAAAAGCTCCAAAAGTAGTTATTTTAGTTACTTTTCCTAAATATACTTCTCCAGCCTTTACTTCCTTAGTTAATCCTTCAATTATCTTTATAGCATTTTTTACACCTTCATGGTCTTCTGAAGAAACAAATACTGTTCCATCTTCTTTTATATCTATCTTAACTCCAGTGTCTGCTATTATCTTGTTAATAACTTTTCCACCTGTTCCTATAACATCTCTTATCTTTTCTGGGTCAATATTAATTATAGATGTTTTTGGTGCATATATAGATACATCTTTTCTTGCCTCTGGAATACAATCTGCAATTTTTCCTAAAATCATAACTCTTGCTTTTCTAGCACCTCTTATAGCATTTTCAATTATGCTAAAGCTCATACCTTTAATTTTAGTATCAACTTGTATAGATGTTATTCCTTCTACAGTTCCTGCTACCTTAAAGTCCATATCTCCAAAGAAGTCTTCTATTCCTTGTATATCTGTTATAACTGCTTCTTCTTTTAAGTCAGGTGATGTTATAAGTCCCATAGCTATACCAGCAGCTGGTCTCTTTATTGGAACACCTGCATCTAATAATGCTAAAGTTGAACCACAAACTGAAGCTTGAGATGTTGAACCATTAGAGCTTAAAACTTCAGATACTAATCTTATTGTATATGGGAACTCTTCTTCTGAAGGTATAAGAGGTTCTAATGCTCTTTCTGCTAAAGCACCATGACCTATTTCTCTTCTTCCAGGTCCTCTTAAAGGTTTAACTTCTCCAACACTATATCCTGGGAAATTATAATGATGCATATATCTTTTTGTATCTTCTTCTATGCCATCTAATATTTGAATGTCACCAACTGAACCTAATGTAGCAACAGTCATTACTTGAGTTAATCCTCTTGTAAATAAACCTGTTCCATGAGTTCTTGGAAGTACTCCTACTTCACAGCTTATTGGTCTTACTTCATCAAAAGCTCTTCCATCTGGTCTTCTCTTTTCATTAAGAAGCATATTTCTTACTACTTCTTTTTGCATAGTATAAAGAACTTCTTTTATGTCTCCAAGTTTATCTGCATATTTTTCCCCAAATTCTTCATTGATTTTTTCATTAACCTTATCCATAGCTGCATTTCTTTCATCTTTATCAGTTATGTACATAGCTTCTTTAACCATATCAGATGCAAATGCTCTTAAATCTTTTTCTACTTCTTCTGATGGGTGATAAAGTTCTGGAACGTCTTTTACTTTTCCCATCTTTTCCATAGCTTCTTCTTGGAATTTAACTATTGGTTGGCAAGCCTCAAATCCAAATTTAATGGCTTCTATCATTTTATCTTCTGGGATTTCATCTCCACCTGCTTCAATCATCATTACTCTGTCTTTTGTAGAACATACAGTTAAAGCAAGCTTTGATTTTGCTCTTTCTTCTGTGTTTGGATTAATAATAAGATTTCCATCAACTAATCCTACTTGAACAGCTCCTACTGGAGTTGTAAAAGGTATGCTTGATAAACATAATGCAGTTGAAGCTGCATTAATTGCTAATATTTCAGGTAAGTTTTCTTCTTCAACAGAAACAACAGTACAAACTACTTGAACATCATTTCTGTATCCCTTTGGGAATAATGGTCTTAAGCTTCTGTCTATAGCTCTTCCCTTTAAAATTGCTCCATCTGTTGGTTTTCCTTCTCTTTTTATAAATCCACCTGGAATTTTTCCTACTGAATATAATCTTTCTTCATATTCTACACTTAAAGGAAAGAAATCTATACCGTCTCTTGGTTTTTCTGAAGCATTAACATTTGTTAATATTACAGTATCTCCATAACTCATGAAAATAGCAGCATTTGATAACATTCCGATTTTGCCAAATTCTACTTTCATTTCTCTTCCTGCAATCATTGTACTTAATACATTGCTCATTACAAGACCTCCTCTATCTATATATGGTATTTTATTTATTATTTTAAAATAATAGAGCGGATTTTGTCCGCTCTAAAAAGATTACTTTCTTAAACCTAATTTTTTAACAATTGCTCTGTATCTTTCGATATCTTGTTCTTTTAAGTAATTTAAAAGTCCTCTTCTTTGTCCAACCATCATTAAAAGACCTCTTCTTGAGTGGTGATCTTTCTTGTGAACTTTGAAGTGTTCAGTTAAATGTGTTATTCTTTCAGTTAATAACGCTATTTGAACTTCTGGAGAACCTGTATCTCCTTCTCCTCTTCCAAATTCTTTGATGATTTCTAACTTTCTTGCCTTATCCATGCTTTTAAGCACCTCCATATAATAATCGCCTTAGTTCCAAGTAGGAAGATGGCCTCCTTCCAACATAGCACTAGGTTCCTTAAGTATTATATCAAAACATAATACTGTTGTAAATATTTTTATTCCATTACTAAAATATTTTCTTTTGCTGCTCTTTTAGCATCAAAATTTAATTGCTCTTTTAGTTTTTCTATTGAAGCAAATTTTTTTTCTTCTCTAAGAAACTTTATAAAATAAACTTTTATTTCTTCATCATATATATCTTCATTAAAATCTAATATAAATGTTTCTAAGGTTATTTTTTCACCATTTACAGTTGGATTATTACCTATAGAAGTAATTCCTCTATATATATTATTATTCCACAAAACATTAGTATAATATACACCTATTTTAGGAAGAATTATATCTTTTGAAAAATTTAAATTTGCTGTTGGAAAACCTATTGTTCTTCCAAGCTGTTTTCCATGAACAACTTCTCCTTTTATAAAAAATGGTCTTGTTAACATTTCATTTGCTTCATTAAGTGCACCTCTTATAAGTGCTTGCCTTACCTTTGTACTACTTATAGCTTCTTCATTATATGTACAAGGTTCCATAACATATAATTCATAATTATAAATCTTTGATAATTTTTTCAAAAGATTAACATCTCCTGAATTTTTATATCCAAATCTATAATTAAATCCTACAACTATTCCCTTTACATTAAATTTTTCACATAAGTATTTTACAAATTCCTCTGGAGAAAGTTTCATGTAGTCTTCATTAAACTCTTCAAAATATACTAAATCCACATTTTCTTTTTTTAAAATTTCTTTTTTACTTTCGTTATCAAGAAGTAATTTTGGGTTATCAATTGACTTTATAAATTTTCTAGGGTGATTTTTAAAGGTATATACTATACTCATTCCATTTATCTTTTTAGCTAATTCTACAGTTTTCTTTATTAAAGATAAATGTCCTTTATGAAGTCCATCAAAGCTTCCAAGGGCAACATAACTATATGTATCATTTTTCATCTTCTCTATCTCCTACCCAATTAATAACTTTTCCATTTTAAATCCTTCTTCATTTTTTTTGCCAAGACCTAAAAATTCTTTATCTTCACCATAAACTCTATAAAGAACATTATTTTCTACAAAGTCCTTAGTAAATCTTTTATCTCCTACTCTTACTCCATTTACAATTAACTTAGTATACCCTTTTTCTATGTATATCTTAGGATAATTTTTTAAAGCATCTTCTATTGAAATAAGCTTTTCTTTTATATTTTCTTCCTTTAAATCATTAATATTAATGCTATCTTCTTCACAAAAAAAGGAAGTCTTAAATCTTTTAAGGTCTGTCATAGTAGCAAAAACATTAAGCTTTTCTCCAATATCATAACATAAACTTCTTATATAAGTTCCTTTAGAGCAGGTAACGTCCATTGAAACATAAGGTAAATCAATATTTATATTTTCTATATTATATATAGTAATATTTCTTCCTTCCCTTTCAACTTCAATTCCCTTTCTTGCAAGTTCATATAATCTTACACCATTTTTCTTTAAAGCAGAAAACATTGGAGGAACTTGCAAGTATTCTCCTTTAAAAGAGTTAATAACATTTTTTACTTCTTCTTCTTTTAAAAATGAAGTATCTCTTTCTTCTAGTATTTCTCCTTCTAAATCATAAGTTGTTGTTTTTATCCCAAGCTTAAATTTTACACTATATCCTTTTTCAGAATTCATTATATAATCTATTATTTTAGTTCCTTTTCCAAGGCAAACAGGCAGTACTCCTTCTGCTTCTGGGTCAAGGGTTCCTGTATGACCTACCTTTTTTTCCTTTGCTATCTTTCTAACTCTACTTACAACATCAAAGGAAGTCATCCCTTTATTTTTAAAAATATTAAGAACTCCATTCATAGCTACATCTCTTTTTCTATTTCTTTAATTATTTTGTATTTTGCTTCATCTAATGAAGTATGCATAAGCTTAAGTCCTGATGCTTTTATATGGCCCCCTCCGCCTAAAGCTTCTGCTACTCTTCTTACATCATAATCTGCCTTTGAACGTAAACTTGCTTTTACTCCATCTTCAACTTCTTTTGTAACAACAGCTACTTCTACCCCTTCTATTCCTAAAGCAATAGAAATTATATCGCTAGTATCAAGATTTCCAAGAGATACACTATCTAATAATTCTTTAGATAATTCTATAAATGACACTTTATTATTAACTAAAAGTTCAAGTCTACTTAAGGCATATCCCATAAGTTTTACTTTCTCATAAGGCTTATTATCAAAAAGACTATCATATATTTTTGTGTTATTTACACCACATTCAATTAATTCTCCTGATATTGTATGAGTTCTTTTTGTAACATTAGAATGTCTAAAGCAACCTGTATCTGTAACAATTCCAGTAAAAATACATGTTCCTATTCTTTGAAATATTTCCTCTTCACTATCAAAATTATATCCTAGTTCTTTTAAAAGAAGATAAACAATTTCTGCTGTTGCTGCTGATTTTGGCTCTATATGATTAATAACACCATACATATCATTTGTAACATGATGGTCTATATTAATTAAAGTTCCACAAAAATCATCTACTCTAGCACATATTCTATCCATATTTCCACAATCTAATACAATAACTAAGTCAGTATCGTAAGTAGTTCTTGGCATATCTCCATCAATTTCTTCTGAACCTGGTAAAAATGCAAGATTATCTGGAACAACTTCTTTAGAAAGTATGTATACATCTTTTCCTAGTTCTTTTAATCCATGATAAAGAGCTAGTGTGCTTCCAATTGCATCACCATCTGGTGATGCATGGAAAGCTATTCCTATTTTATTAGATTCTAATATAACCTTTGAAATATCTTTTAATGACATATTATTTACCCCTTGTCTTTTCTATTAAACTATCAATATGCATTCCATAGTCAATAGAATCATCTAATTCAAATATAATTTGAGGAGTATATCTAAGATTAATTCTGTGACCAATTTCTTTTCTTACAAATCCTTCTGCACTTTTTAAAGCTTCTAAATTAGTTTTCTTTTCCTCTTCATTCTTTGCAAATATACTTACATATACCTTTGCATATCTTAAATCCTTAGTTACCTTTACTGCAGTTACTGAAATCATTGCTGTAAGTCTAGGATCTTTTATATCATCACGAATTAAGTTACTTATTTCTTTTTTAACCTCTTCGTTAATTCTGCCACCTCTATAATTAGGCATTTAAATCACCTCTTTAATTAAAGCTCTTTTCTAACAATTGCTTCCATTTTAAATGCTTCAATAATGTCTCCTTCTTTAATATCATTAAATCTATCAACTCTTAATCCACATTCGTAGTTTGATGCAACTTCCTTTACATCATCTTTAAATCTCTTTAATGATGCAAGAACTCCTTCAAATACAACTACACCTTCTCTTATAACTCTAACTTCTGAGTTTCTTAAAATCTTTCCATCTAAAACATAGCACCCTGCAATAGTTCCTACATTTGAAATCTTATACGTTTCTCTAACTTCTGCTTTACCTAAAATAACTTCTCTATATTCTGGTTCAAGCATACCTATCATAGCAGATTTAACATCTTCAATTGCATCATAGATAATTCTATAAGTTTTTATTTCTACTTCTTCTTTTTCTGCTAAAGCTGAAGCATTAACATCTGGTCTTACATTAAATCCTATAATTATTGCATTTGAAGCTGTAGCTAAAGTAACATCAGTTTCAGTTATAGCACCTACTCCTCCATGAATAACTCTTACCTTAACATCATCTGTTGATAACTTTTCAAGAGATTGCTTTATAGCTTCTACAGAACCTTGAACATCTGCTTTAACTATTATTGCAAGTTCTTTAACCTTACCTTCTCTAATTTGATTATATAAATCTTCTAATGAAACTTTATGAGAAGAATTTAATGTTTCAATCTTTAACTTTTCTTTTCTCTTTGAAGCCATATCTCTAGCTGTCTTTTCATCCTTTACTTCATTAAATCTATCTCCAGCTGCTGGTACTTCTGAAAGTCCTAATATTTCTACTGGCATTGAAGGTCCTGCTGATTTTATCTTCTTTCCATCATCATTAAACATAGCTCTTATTCTTCCATAAGTAGTTCCAACTAATATAGAATCTCCAACTGATAAAGTACCACTTTGAACAAGTAATGAAGCTACTGCTCCTCTTCCTTTGTCAAGTTTTGCTTCTATTACAGTACCCATAGCTTTTCTATTTGGATTAGCTTTAAGTTCAAGCATTTCTGCTGTTAAAAGAACCATTTCTAGTAATTGGTCTAAATTAAGACCTTTCTTAGCTGATACTGGTACACATATAGTATCTCCACCCCAGTCTTCTGAAACTAAGCCATATTCTGTTAATTCTTGCTTAACTTTATCAATATTTGCTCCTGGCTTATCAATTTTGTTAATAGCTACAACTATAGGAACATCTGCAGCTTTACAGTGACTTATAGCTTCCTTTGTTTGAGGCATTATTCCATCATCAGCTGCAACTACTAGTATAACTATATCTGTAATTTGAGCTCCTCTAGCTCTCATAGCTGTAAAAGCTTCATGTCCTGGAGTATCTAAAAATGTTATCTTTTCTCCATTTATAGTTACTGTATAAGCACCTATATGTTGTGTTATTCCTCCAGCTTCACTATCTATAACCTTTGTTTTTCTTATAGCATCTAAAAGGGAAGTTTTACCATGATCAACGTGTCCCATAACTGTTACTATAGGAGGTCTCTTAACTAAGTTTTCATCATCATCTTCTTCAACATTTAAAGATTCAAGTTCTGCTGACTCTTCCTTCTTTTCACACATTATTTCATACTTTTCACATAGTTTTTCTGCTGTATTATAATCTATTTCTTGATTTACAGCTGCCATAATACCTAAGAACATAAGGTTTTTAATAACATCTGCATATGGTTTTTGAAGCATATCTGCTAATTCTTTAACAGTTATTGTTTCTCCAATTTCTAGTATTGTATTTTCTGCAAATTCTTGTTCTGCCTTAGCTTTTTCTGCTGCTATTTGCTTTTTAGTTTTCTTTTTCTTTTTATTTCCTTTGTTAACTTCTTCAGCTAAAATATCTTCATATTCATCTACAATACTCTTCTTTTGGTCTTCATCATCTTTTAAATCTTCAGCATCTACACTAGTTATAAATTCCTTTATTAACTCTGCATCTTCATCTTCAATAACACTCATATGATTTTTTACTTCTACATTAAACTCCTCCATTAACATTTCTATCAATTTTTTTGAGCTAATGTTTAATTCTTTTGCTAATTCATATACTCTTATTTTTGACATAAAGTCACCCCCGATTATTCTATTTCATATATTCTTCCTCCTCATAAAGAGATAATAATTTTTCAGCCATATTTTTATTTTTTATTGCCAAAATCATAACTTCAGGTCTTCCAATGGATTCCCCTAATTCCTCCTTTGAGAAATCTTCAATATATGGGATTTTATTTTCTAAACAATGATTTATAAATTTTTTTCTTGAGTTTTCAGAGGCATCAGGTGATAAAATAAAAAGATATATCTCCCTTTTATTTCTCTCCTCATTACATTTACTGTAACCCTCAATTAAATTTCCTGATCTTTTTATTAAACCTAAAAAATTAAAAAACTTATTCATTTTCAATTTCTTCCTTAAGTCTATTATAAACTTCTTCGCTTATTGCAATGTCTAAATTTCGGCTTAATCTTTTTGCTTTAAAAGCCTTTTCTAAACATTCTTTATTTCTACAAATATAAGCTCCTCTTCCAGCAGATTTTCCTTTAAGGTCTACAGAAACTTCTCCTTCAGGACTTTTTACTACTCTTATAAGTTCCTTTTTAGGCTTCATTTCCATACACCCAGTACACATTCTTAGTGGTATCTTCTTTGTCTTCATAATAAAAACACCCCTTTATTCTGTAACAGTAGTGCTCATTTCTTCTGAATTATTTTCTTCAGTTTCTTCTAAGGCAGCTTCTTTTTCTGCTTGTGACTTACTTTTTATATCTATTTTCCAGTTAGTTAACTTAGCTGCAAGTCTTACATTTTGACCTTCTTTACCTATTGCTAAAGAAAGTTGATTATCATCAACTACAACCTTTGCTGATTTATTTTCTTCATCTATATCAACACTTAAAACCTTAGCTGGGCTTAAAGAATTAGATATAAATTCTTTAGGGTCTTTACTCCATTTTATAATGTCTATTTTTTCATTTTTCAATTCATTTACTATGTTTTGTACTCTTGCACCCTTTGTTCCAACACATGCACCCATAGCATCTACAGATTCATCATTTGAATAAACTGCTATTTTGCTTCTTGAACCAGGTTCTCTTGATATACTCTTTATTTCAACTGTTCCATCAAATATTTCTGGAACTTCTAATTCAAATAATCTTTTTACAAGACCTGGATGAGTTCTTGAAACATGAACTTGAGCTCCCTTAGAACCTTCTTTTACTTCTACTATATAAAGCTTAAGCTTTGAATTAAATGGATATTCTTCTCCTGGAATTTGTTCTTTTTCAGTTATTACACCTTCTATTTTTCCAAGATTAACAAAAACCATTCCTTTATCTTTTCTTAAAACAGTTCCTGTTATAATATCAAATTCTTTTTCTTTATACTCTTTATATATTATACTTCTTTCTGCTTCCTTTATTCTTTGAGTTACTACTTGTTTTGCTAATTGTGCAGCTACTCTTCCAAAGTTTTTTGGAGTTACTTCAATTTCAACTATGTCATCTTCTTCATATCTTTTGCTTATAGCCTTTGCATCTTCTAAAGAAATTTCAGTTACTTCATCATAAACTTCTTCACATACAACCTTTTGAGCATATACATGAATTTCTCCTGTTTCTCTATCTATACTTACTCTAACATTTTGAGCTGCTGTAACATTATTTGCATAATTTTTCTTATATGCTGCCACCATAGCATCCTCAATTGTTGTAAATATTAAATCCTCACTTATACCCTTATCCTTAACTATTTCCTTTAGAGCAGTTATAAACTCTTCATTCATTTTTTTATCCTCCTTGCTAAATTTCCCCTTCTAAATTTGCTGCCTTTATTTTTACCTTAGGAATAGTTATTGCTTTTTCACCATCTTCTACAATTATCTTTTCCTCAGTTACTTCTTTAAGCAGTCCTTTTATATTTTTCTTACCTTCAATATTTCCATTAAGTTTTACTAAAACTTCTCTTCCTACAAACTTTTTAAAATGTTCATCTGTAAATAATCTTCTATTAAGACCTGGTGATGATACTTCTAGATAATATGCCTTATCTATTGGGTCTTCAACATCTAAAACATCACTTACTCTTCTAGATAATGCTTCACAATCTGTAAGAGATATGCCTTCTTCTTTGTCAATATATATTCTTAAATAAAATTCATTATTTTCTTTTACAAACTCAATATGATAAATTTCATAATTTAATTCATCTGCAATTGGTTTAACTAAAGTTTCAATTTTTTCAATTAAAGCATTGTTATTCATTACTTCAAAACCTCCCTTTCAATATTCAATTTTTATTGTAAGATAACAAATTTTAACTATGCAAAAACGCAACTATTTTTAAAATCAGTTGCGCCACAAAACAAAGAGTGGGCATTTTCTCCCCACTCATATTTTTAACTATTGCTGTTAATCTTACATCTATAGCTTAACATATATTTTTAAATAATACAAGAATTATTTAGAATAATGATAATTGATTTGTTTCAGACATTCCTTCTAAACATCCATGATTAGTTAATGTTTCTATAACTGTCTTTGATACTTTAGACCTCATTCTTAAATCTTCTTTTGAAATAAATTCTCCATCTTTTCTTGCTTCAGCTATTGATTTTGCTGCATTATCTCCAACTCCTTGAAGAGAATTTAAAGGTGGTCTTAAGTAAACTTCATCTTCTATTGTAAATTTTAATGCTTCTGATTTATATAAATCAACCTTTTTAAATTTAAGGCCTCTCTTACACATTTCAAAAGCTAATTCAAGAACAGTTATTAATCCCTTATCCTTTACACTAGCAGAATTTCCTAAATCATATAACTCATGAAGTTTTTGATGTATTGCAGATTCTCCTTTGCATACTATATCTGCATCAAAATCATCTGCTCTTACTGTAAAATATGTAGCATAATAAGCTGCTGGATAATGAACTTTAAAATATGCTATTCTTACAGCCATCATAACATATGCCACAGCATGACCTTTAGGGAACATGTATTTTATCTTTTTACAAGATTCTATATACCAATTTGGTACATTATTTTCTTTCATTATCTTTTCATGTTCCTCAGATAGTCCTTTACCTTTTCTTACCTTTTCCATTATAGAGAAGGAAGTTTTTGGTGGTACTCCCTTATACATAAGATATACCATTATATCATCTCTTGTAGCAATACATTCTTGAAGAGTTGTATATCCTTCTTTTATATAATATTGTGCATTATTAAGCCATACATCTGTACCATGAGAAAGTCCTGATATTCTTACTAAGTCTGCAAAACTTTTTGGCTGAGTATCTACAAGCATTCCTCTAACAAATTTTGTTCCAAACTCAGGAAGTCCATAACTTCCAACAGGACATTCTAATTCTTCTGCTGTAACTCCTAATGCATTTGGAGAGGTAAATAAAGATATTACATCTGGATCATTTAAAGGTATTGTTTTTGGGTCTATTCCTGTTAAATCTTGAAGCATTCTTATTACTGTAGGGTCATCATGACCTAGTATATCAAGTTTTAAAAGTCTTCCTGATATTGAGTGATAGTCAAAATGAGTTGTTACTACATCTGAATCATTATCATCTGCTGGATGTTGTATTGGAGTAAAATTATATATATCTGTATAAGTTGGAACAACCATAATTCCACCAGGATGCTGTCCACTTGTTCTTTTTATTCCAGTACATCCTATTGTAAGTCTTTCAATTTCAGCACTAGAAGCTCTTAATCCTCTTTCTTCTAAATATTTTTTTACATATCCATAGGCTGTTTTTTCTGCAACTGTTCCTATTGTTCCTGCTTTAAATACATATCCTTCACCAAATAAAACTTCTGTATATTTATGAATATCACCTTGGTTATCTCCTGAGAAATTAAGGTCTATATCTGGTTCTTTATCTCCTTCAAATCCTAAGAAAGTTTCAAAGGGAATATCATGTCCATCAGCTCTATATTTTGTACCACATTTTGGACATATCTTATCTGGAAGGTCTGCACCTGAACTTACTGAACCATCTAAGAAAAACTCAGAGTTTTTACAATTTGGACATACATAGTGAGGTGGAAGTCCATTAACTTCTGTAATATCTGACATTGTTGCTGCAAAGGAAGAACCAACAGAACCTCTTGAACCAACTAAGTATCCATCAGATAAAGATTTTGCCACAAGCTTTTGTGCTATAAGATACAAAACTGCATATCCATTACTTATAATTGAATTAAGTTCTTTATCAAGTCTTTTTTCAACTACTTCTGGAAGAGGGTCTCCATATATAGAATGTACTTTATCCATAGCCATATTTTTAATATCCTCTTCTGCTCCCTCAATTTTAGGAGGATATGTTTCATCTGGAATAGGCTTTATCTTTTCACATTCATCTGCTATTTTATTAGTATTTGTAACAACAACTTCCATTGCTATATCTTCTCCTAAATAAGAAAACTCTTTAAGCATTTCTTCTGTTGTTTTTAAATATAATGGTGGTTGATTATCTGCATCTTTAAAGCCCTTTCCTGCCATTATAATTTTTCTAAAGGCAGAATCTTCTGGTTCTAAAAAGTGAACATCTCCTGTAGCTACAGTAAGCTTTCCACATTCTTTTCCTAAATCATAAATTTTTTTATTTATTTCTTTTATTTCATTTTCATCTTTTACAGAACCTTTTTCTATTAAGAATTCATTATTTCCTATTGGCTGAATTTCTAAATAATCATAAAAGCTTATTATTTCTTTTAATTCATCATCAGTTTTTCCTTCTAATATAGCTCTATAAAGTTCTCCTGCTTCACAAGCTGAACCAATTATAAGTCCATCTCTTAATTCTTGAAGTCTGCTTTTTGGTATTCTTGGAACCTTAAAGAAATTATTTAAATGAGCTTCTGATACAAGCTTATATAAATTTCTTAATCCTTCTTGAGTTTTTGTTAATATGATTATATGATAACTTGGTTGCTTTTTTATATCTATATTATCTAAAAACTCCTTATTTAATTCCTTTAGTGTATTTATATTTTTTTCTTCCTTTATTTTTTCAAAACATTTCAAAAGTATATCACCTGTACACTTTGCATCATCTACTGCTCTATGATGGTTTTCTAAGCTTACTCCTAAATGCTTTGCTACAATATTTAATTTTACCTTTTTAAGCTCTGGATATAAATATCTTGCAAGTGGTACAGTATCTAAAACAGGATAATTAAATTCTTCTCCAATATCTCTTGCATTTTTTTTAATAAAACCTACATCAAAACCTGCATTATGAGCTACTATAACACTATCTTTACAAAACTCTAAAAATTTTGGAAGAATTTTTTCTATAGTTTCAGCATTTTCTACCATTTCATCTGTAATACTTGTAAGTTCAGTAATGTTATATGGTATTCTCATTTCAGGATTTACAAACTCACTAAATCTATCTACAACTAAACCCTTCTTTATTTTTACTGCTCCAATTTCAATTATCTTATCATTTTTTGAAGAAAATCCTGTAGTTTCTAAGTCAAAAACCACATAAGTATCATCTAATGTACTTTTTCCATTTTCATTAAGTACAACTGGTATTCCATTATTAACTAAATAGCCTTCAACTCCATAAATAACTTTTAGCCCACTATCTTTTTCTGCCATTTGTGCCTCTGGAAAAGCTTGAACTACCCCATGGTCTGTAATTGCTACTGCAGTATGTCCCCATTTAGCTGCTCTTCCAATAAGTTTTTTAGCTGGAGTTACTGCATCCATAGCACTCATGGTAGTGTGCATATGAAGCTCAACTCTCTTTTTCTCTGCTCTATCCATTCTTTCTATCTTTTTCATTTTAACTATGTCACGAACCATTATTACTACTTCTTTAGCAAAGGTATCAAAGATAGCTTCTCCACGAATTTTGCAATATAATCCTTTTTTAATTTGGTCTAAAACTTCCATTTGTTCAGTTCCTGGTTTTAAGAAACATTTTCCCATAATTGAGCTAGTTAAATCTGTTATAAAGAAACTTAAAATTATTCTTCCTGTTTTAGTTTCTTTTGTTTCTACCTTGAATATTTCTCCAGTAACAGCTACATATCCAGAAGTTTCATTTATCTCTTTTATTTTAATAGATTCATTTGAAATATTTCTTCCTAAAATAGTATTTTCGCCCTTAGGTTCTCTTTTAAAGTTTGGTTTTTCAAATTTCTTCTTTTCATATTTTGGCTTTTCTTTATTTTCTTTAGAAGGTTTATCTATATTATTATTTTCTACCCTTCCTTCTAAAATGTCTTTTACTATTTGTTTATTTTCCTCAAGTTTTTTTTCTTCATAATTTTCTTCAATTAAGGATTCATCATATCTAAATTCTACTTTTACCTTACGATTAAAAATATCATCTATATGAGATGATATTTCTTCTTCTATATATTTTTTTCTTATATGATTTATTAAAGCTTCACAACCATAACTTATAACAATTTTATTCTTTTCTATTTTTCTATTTTTAGAACATAGAATATCTTTTACTAAGGGATTTTTCTTTATAACCTCTCCTACAACATCCATCCAATATTTGCTTGAAATTTCTTCTATAGAGGCATCTCTTACATCCTTATAACAAAGTAATTCTACATTAACATCTACACCAAGGGCCTTTTTAACAGTGTTTTTAAAGTAATCTTCTTCATCTTCATTTAAAACTTCTAAAGTTCTAAGAATAACCTTAAGCAAATTACTTTTTCTAAAAAATTGAAATCTTAATATTTTAAGTCCCTTTTCATATAAAGATTCCTTTTTATTTAAATTTACATAAAGCCCTTTTATAAACTCTTCACTCAAAAATACCCCTCCATAGAATTTTTATAAAGATTCAATTTCTTTCATTAATTCTTCAATTAAATCTTCTTCTTTAACCTTTTTTATTATTTTACCTTTTTTAAAGATAATTCCTTCTCCCTTGCCACCTGCAATTCCAATATCTGCTTCTCTAGCTTCTCCAGGACCATTAACAACACATCCCATAACGGCTACTTTTATATCTTTATTTACAGATTCTAATCTTTTTTCAACCTGATTTGCAATATTAATTAAATCAATTTGTGTTCTACCACAAGTTGGGCAAGATACAAATTCTAGCCCTCCCTTTCTAAGACCTAAAGCCTTTAAAATTTCTTTTCCAACTTTTATTTCTTCTACAGGGTCACTTGTTAAAGATACTCTTATTGTATTTCCTATTCCTTCTGCTAAAAGAGTTCCTATTCCTATACTTGATTTTATTGTTCCTTTAAAGGGAGTTCCTGATTCTGTAACTCCAAGATGAAGAGGATAATTACACTTTTCGCTTATAAGTCTATAAGAGTCTATCATCATTTTTACATCTGAAGATTTTATAGATATTACAATATCAAAAAAGTTTAATTCTTCTAATATTTTCACATGTTTTAAAGCACTTTCTACTAAAGCCTCTGGAGTTGGCTTTTTATATTTTTCTAAAAGTTCTTTTTCTAAAGAACCAGAATTTACTCCTATTCTTATAGGAATATTTCTTTTCTTAGCTTCATTAACAACAGCTTCTACTCTATCTCTACTTCCTATATTTCCTGGATTTATTCTTAATGCTGATATTCCATTTTCCATTGCTTTTAATGCTAATCTATAATCAAAATGTATATCTGCAACAACAGGAATTGGAGAAAGCTTTGTTATTTCCTTTAAAGCTTCAGCAGCTTCCATATCTAAAACTGCACATCTTACAATTTCACAACCTGCATTATATAATTCTCTTATTTGTTTTAAAGTTTTCTCTACATCTCTTGTATCTGTATTTGTCATAGATTGAATGGTTACTTTTGCATCCCCTCCAATAAACAAATTTCCAACTTTAACTTTTCTTGTTTCCTTCATTTTTATTATCTCCTACAAATTAATTGGATATAAAATATCCTTTATTGTAACTAAAACCATAATTCCTATAAGAATCATAAATCCTATTGTATTTAATACCCCAACTACCTTATCTGGAACTTTTTTCTTTGTTATAAATTCAATAATAAGAAGAACTGACCATCCTCCATCTAAAGCTGGAAATGGAAGAAGATTAAATATACCTACACTTACTGAAAGTATAGCTACTAACATAAATAAATTCATAACTCCAACTTTTGCTGCTTGAGATGACATTCTTACTATTGTAACAGGTCCTCCTACATCTGTCTTAAGATTAGCCTTTCCAGTAAAAATCATACCTATTGATTTAAAGGTTTGTGATACTAGGGAAATTGTTTCATTAGCACCTTCTTTTATACATTGAAGAACAGTTGGATTTTTTATTACTGTATAAGTAAAACCTACTCTATAAGTTTCTCTTTCTTTGTCATAAACTGGAGTAACATTTACTTCATTTTTTTCTCCATTTCTTTCATAAACAATTTTCATAGTAGAGTCTTTTGCTTCACTTATTTCTAAGGATAAATCTGAACTTGTATGAATTTTACTTCCATTAACTTCAACTATTTTATCTCCATTTATAAGTCCTGCTTCTTTAAGGGGCATATTATCCTCTATTGAACTTACTACAGGAGTACTAAATCCAATTTTACTAAATATAATAACAAATATAATCATTGCAAGAACAAAATTCATAAAAGCCCCTGCAAGCACTACTGATAGTCTTCTTAAAGGATGTTTAGATGAAAAACTTCCTTCTTCATCACTTTCTTCCCCTTCTCCAAGCATATTTACATATCCACCTATTGGCAAAATTCCTAGTGAATATTTAGTTTCTTTTCCTTGATATGAATATATCTTAGGTCCCATTCCAATTGAAAATTCTAAAACTTTTATTCCATTAAGCTTAGCTAACATAAAATGTCCTAATTCATGAACTATTATTATAAGACTAAAGCCTAATATTGCCCATATAATATACATAAATTCCTCCTAATTGTATTCATTTATAACATAATTTCTTACTTTCTTATCTAAAGCTATTATATTATCTAAATTTAATTCTTTTTTACATTCATCCTTAAATTCTCTTAATGTCTTTTCAATAATTTCTGCAATTTCTAAAAATTTAATTTTTCTATCTAAAAACAATTGGACAGCAACTTCATTAGCTCCATTTAAAACAGTAGGTAAAAGTCCTCCCCTTTTTCCTACTTCATAGGCAATTTTTAAACATTTAAATGTATCCATATCAGGTTTTTCAAAGGTTAATTTAGATATTTCATAAAAATCTATTGACTTTGCCACTTCCTTTTTTCTTTCAGTGTAATTTAAAGCATATTGAATAGGAAGTCTCATATCAGCTGAACCTAATTCTGCAATTATTGCCCCATCTGTATATTCAACCATTGAATGAATTATACTTTGAGGATGAACTACAACTTGTATATTATCGTAATCACAATTAAATAACCAATGGGCCTCTATAACTTCTAACCCCTTATTCATTAATGTAGCTGAATCTATAGTTATCTTCTTTCCCATACTCCAATTAGGATGATTTAAAGCTTCTTCTAATGTTATTTCTTTTAGCTCCTCTTCTTTTTTACCTCTAAAAGGACCTCCTGAAGCTGTTAAAATTATCTTTTTTAATGTAGATAAATCATTTCCTCTTAAAGATTGGTAAATTGCACTATGTTCAGAATCTACAGGAAGAATTTTTACACCATTTTCTTCTGCAGCTTTCATAACAAGCTCTCCTGCTACTACTAAAGTTTCTTTGTTAGCTAGTGCAATATCTTTTTTTGCCTTTATTGCTTTAATTGTTGGTACAAGACCTATCATACCAACAACAGATGTCACTACCATGTCAATTTCATCTAATACAGAAATTTTTACAAGGCCATCTAATCCACTATATACTTCTATTTCAAAAGAATTTTCCTTGCAAAACTCTTTTAACTCTTCTGCACATTCTTCTTTCATCATTGCTACATATTTAGGTTTAAATTCTTTAATAATTTCCTTCATCTTTTCAGTTGAAGAATTTGCACTAATTCCTATAATCTTAATATCATCTGAATTTCTCACAACATCTAGAGTTTGAGTTCCTATTGAACCTGTAACCCCTAAAATAGAAATTTTTTTCATTTTAGTCCTCCTAATAAAAATAAGTGATTTAATCACTATAAACAATTCCCTTTGCTAATATTCCATACATTGGCCCTATAATTATTCCTAGCATTCCAAAAATTTTTACTCCAATATAAATAGATAATAATATTAAAAGGGGATGTAAATCTAATTTATCACTTAAAAATTTTGCTTCTAGAATTTCTCTTACTACTTGAACTAATATAAATAAAAATATTAATCCAAAAACTCTTAAATATTCTCTCAATATTATATTGTATATTATTATTGGAATAAATACAATTATAGTTCCTACATAGGGCAAAATATCTAAAATTCCACAAATCACTCCAAACATAAAGGCCTTAGGAACCTTAAAAATAATAAATCCAATTATTATTTCTAAAGTAGATATAATAACAAGTATTCCTTCAATAATTATCATCTCTTTTATACTTTCTTTTTCATTGTAAAATTTAAGTATAAAATCTATAGGCATAATATTTTTTATTAATTTTTTTATTTTATCTATATCTATTAAAATAAAAAAAGCTGAAATATTTCCTATAAAATAAGAAATTAATTCTTCTCCTGTACTTATAGCTTTAGCTTTAATTAAATCCTTATTAAAAAAAGAAAATATACTTTCATAAGAATAATCTATATTTATATGTTTTAATAAATTTTTTATATAGGATAAAAAAATTTCTATATGTCTTATATTATTGTCATATATTTGCTTTATTAAACAATAAATTGAATTTCCAAGATAAATTATTATTATAACTAAAAAAAGATTTACAATAAATACTGCTAAAATTGCACTTAACTTTTTAGGTATATTAAGTTTTTTTAGTATTTTATATAAAGGGGAAGATACTATATATATAACTATCATAGAGATAAAAGGTCTTAAATATGTTTTTATTAATATGGTAATTATAAAAATAAATATAAATAAAAGTATTAAATCAATTAATTTTTTATACTTTTTAAAAAAATCCACAAAATATTCTCCTTTATTGATTTCATTTAAGTATATGATTTATTTCTATTGCCATATTAATAAATTATTGTTTTTCTCTTCTATCTTTATAGTTACAATTCAAAACAATAATATAATTTTTTGATAATATAAATAAATTTGATAAATTAAACCAAATTATTTATATTATCAGAAGTAATATTTGTAAAATATTATTAATTTAAAAAATTTTCTAACTAATAGAATAAAAAAAGTGTGAATTATTGCTTTTCCAATTCTTCTAGTTTAATGCAATAATTCACACTTAAAATTTTTTAAATTCCAATTATGAAAGTTAAATAATAGAATACTACAACTCCTGAAAATAAAATTGAATCAAATCTATCTAAAATTCCACCATGACCTGGTATTAAATTTCCATAATCTTTAATATCTACATATCTCTTTACTGTTGAAGCAACTAAATCTCCAAATTGACTGAAAACTCCACATAATGCTCCAATAATGAAGAAGTGATAAAGAGGTATAGAATTTATATAATGAGTTGTAACTACTCCTAAAAGTCCACAAAAAATAGTTGCTCCTAAAAGTCCACCTATAGAACCTTCAATAGTTTTTTTAGGACTTACTCTTGGACATAATTTATGCTTTCCTAAAAATTTTCCTGCATAATAGGCTGTAGTATCTGTCATCCATGAGCCTATAAATATAAGCCATACATAAAAATTGCCTCCAGTTTTCTCACTTACTAAATATATAAAACTAAACAATACTCCTACATATATAAATCCTAATAAAGTAAGAGAGCAATCAATAAATGTATGTTTTTCTGTTAATATAGGCACTATTAATAATGCACAGGTTGCTAATATAATAAGAAACATTAAATTTTTAAAATCATTGCCCATAGCATAATAGAATAATAATAATATATAACCAACTAAATGAACTGGTTTAAATCCTTTATTTGTTAAAGCTCTATAAAATTCGTACATTCCTATTACAGATAAAATTATAGTAAATATTTTCAAATAAATTCCACCTAAAAATACAAATACAATAAAGGGAGCTATCATAAGAGCACCTAAATATCTGTTATTAGATTTCATATCTTCACCTCAATTTATTTAATTCCGCCAAAGCGTCTATCTCTATTTTGGAAATCAAAAATTGCTTTTCTTAAATCCTGTTCAGTAAAATCTGGCCAATTTATATCTGAATACCAAAATTCTGAATAGGCACATTGCCATAAAAGGAAGTTACTAAGCCTTTGTTCCCCTGAAGGTCTTATTATCATATCTGGATCTGGCATTTTTGCAGTGTATAAATATTTTTCTATAGATTTTTCATCTATTTCTTCTGGTAATATTTTTCCTTCTACTGCATCTTTTGCTATAGATTTTACAGCTCTTACTATTTCATCTCTTCCTCCATAGTTTAAAGCTAAATTCATAACTATTCCAGTATTATTTTTTGTCTTTTCCTTAGCTCTTTCTATTTCTTGTATACATTCTTTTGGTAACTTAGATATATCTCCAATAGTATTAACAACAACACCATTTTCATGAAGTTCATTAAGTTCTGATCTAAAATATTGAACTAAAAGTTTCATTAAAGCTCCAACTTCCTCTTTAGGTCTTTTCCAATTTTCAGTTGAGAAAGCATATAGTGTTATGTATTTAACTCCAAGTCTTTCAGCTTCTTTAAGCACTCTTCTTATAGTTTCAACTCCTGCTTTATGACCTATTGTTCTTGGATATCCTTTAGCTTTTGCCCATCTTCCATTTCCATCCATAATAATTCCAATATGCTCTGGAATTCTTTCCATATCTAATTGAAAATCATCATCTTGTGAATTTTTCACATTGCCTTTCTTGCTTTTAAACATATCTAACAAGGTTTTTTTCCTCCGAATTTACAATTTAAAATATAACATAAAAACCTGCTAAAAGAGCAGGTTTTTTTATTATTTATCTATACAGACATTATCTCTTTTTCTTTAGCTGCAATTTTTGCATCAATATCCTTTATATATATATCTGTTACTTTTTGAACATCTTCTTCGCCTTTTTTAATTTCATCTTCAGAGATATCAGCCTCTTTTTTTAATGCTTTAATCTTTTCATTAGCATCTCTTCTTATTGATCTTACTGCTACTTTAGATTCTTCACCATATTTTTTTACAGTCTTTACAAGATTTTTTCTTGTTTCTTCAGTTAATTCTGGTATTATAAGTCTAATTACAGAACCATCATTTGAAGGATTTAATCCTAAATCAGATTTTAATATAGCTTTTTCAATATCTTTTAATAAAGGTTTTTCCCAAGGAGTTATCATAAGTACTCTTGGTTCTGGAGCACTTACATTTGCCACTTGATTTAATGGACACATACTTCCATAATATTCAACTTGTATTTTATCAAGCATTGTTGGGTTTGCTCTTCCAGCTTTTAATGTTTGTAAATCAGAAACTAAGACAGAAACTGTCTTTTTCATTTTTTCTTCAGAATGTTTTATAATATCTTTAATCATAAAATTCCCCTTCCTACTTTGAAACTAAAGTACCTATATTTTCACCATTTACTGCTTTTCTTATATTTCCTGGCTCATCAAGACCAAATACTAATATAGGAATATTATTATCCATACATAAAGTTGTAGCAGTAGAATCCATTACTTGTAGACCTTGATCTAATATTTCTAAATATGATAATTTATCATATTTTTTAGCATCAGCATATTTATGAGGGTCTTTATCATAAACTCCATCAACTTTTTTAGCTAAAAGAATTACTTCTGCCTCTATTTCAGCTGCTCTTAATGCTGCTGTTGTATCAGTTGAGAAATATGGATTTCCTGTACCTGCAGAGAAAATTACAACTCTGCCTTTTTCAAGGTGTCTTACAGCTCTTCTTCTTATGTAAGGTTCTGCAACAGCCTTCATTTCTATAGCAGTTTGAACTCTTGTATCAACTCCTACTTGTTCTAAAGAATCTTGAAGGGCTAATCCATTTATACATGTAGCTAACATTCCCATATAGTCTGCAGTGGTTCTATCCATTCCTTCACCACTTCTTCCTCTCCATATGTTTCCGCCACCTACAACAGCACCTACTTGTATACCCATATCTACTAATTCTTTTATTTCTAATGCAATTCTTTTTGCTACATTAAAGTCTAACCCAAATCCTGATTCTCCAGCTAAAGCTTCTCCTGATAATTTAAGAAGAACTCTTTTATATTTACATTCAGTCATTTAATTTCCTCCATTACTTTTAATATTTTAAAAAAAGAGAACACCTTGTGTTCTCTTCAATTTTTATTTACCCATTTGCTTAGCAACTTCTGTTGCGAAGTCTTCTACAACCTTTTCGATTCCTTCGCCTCTTTCAAATCTTACAAAGCTCTTTATTGTAATCTCAGAACCAACTTCCTTTGACTTTTCAGCAACTAACTTGCTTATGCTCTTATCGCCATCTTTAACCCATGGTTGATCTAAAAGACATACTTCTTTATAGTATTTCTTTATTCTTCCTTCAACCATCTTTTCAACTATCTTTTCTGGCTTTCCTTCATTTAAAGCTTGAACTCTGTATATTTCTTTTTCTTTTTCTATTGATTGTTGGTCAACATCAGCTTCGCTTAAGAATAAAGGATTTGCAGCTGCAACTTGCATACATAATTCCTTAGCAACTTCTGTTACAACTGGTGATTCAGTATCGCAAACTGCTTCAACTATAACACCAATTCTTCCACCACCGTGAACATATCCTTGGATTGCACCCTTTTCAACAGAGAACTTTTTAAATCTTCTAACTGTCATGTTTTCTCCAAGAGTTGCTATTAAATTAGTTAAAGTTTCTTGAACTGTCTTTTCTCCATCAAACTTTTCAGCTAATAATTCTTCAACTGTTGTAGCAGATGAAGTGATTACAAACTTAGCTAAGTTTTCAGTAAATTGAACAAATTGTTCGTTTAAAGCAACGAAATCTGTTTCACAGTTAACTTCTACTATTGAAGCATTTTTTCCATCTTCAGTAACATAAGTCTTAACAAGACCTTCAGCTGCTACTCTTCCAGCTTTCTTAGCTGCACTTGCTAATCCTTTTTCTCTTAAGAATTCTACAGCCTTTTCTATATCACCATCAGTTTTTGTAAGAGCTTTTTTACATTCCATCATTCCTGCACCAGTCATTTCTCTTAGCTCTTTAACTACTTTTGCACTTATCATTATTAAATTCCTCCTTGATTTTAAAAAGTAATCCTTCCATTTAGGATAAAAGGTAAATGAGTTAAATGCTCACCTACCTTATTTATCTATTAATTCTATTCTTCTTCAGCTAATTGTTCGCCTTGTCTTCCTTCAATGATTGCATCAGCCATTTTAGCAGTTATTAATTTAACAGCTCTTATAGCATCATCATTTCCTGGGATTACATAATCTACTTCTTCTGGATCACAATTTGTATCAACTATTGCAACAACTGGGATTCCTAATATCTTAGCTTCAGAAATAGCATTCTTTTCTTTTCTTGGATCTACAACAAACATTGCTCCAATATTAGTTCCATCTAAGTTCTTAATTCCACCAAGGTTCTTTTCTAACTTTTCCATTTCTCCCATAAGTTTTGCAACTTCTTTCTTAGGTAAAACTTCAAAAGTTCCGTCTTCTTCCATTTTCTTAAGTTCTTCTAATCTCTTAATTCTAGTTTTTATTGTTTCAAAGTTAGTTAACATTCCACCTAACCATCTGTTGTTAACAAAGTGCATGTTAGATCTTATAGCTTCTTCTTCTATAGCTTCTTGAGCTTGCTTTTTAGTTCCTACAAATAATATGTCTTTTCCTTCTGCAGAAACTTCCTTTATAAAGTCATAAGCTTCTTCTGCTTTCTTTACAGTCTTTTGTAAATCTATTATGTAGATTCCATTTCTTTCTGTAAAGATATATGGAGCCATTTTAGGGTTCCATCTTCTTGTTTGGTGACCAAAGTGTACACCTGCTTCTAATAATTGTTTCATTGATATTACTGACATTTTCTTACCTCCTGGTTTTTACCTCCACCATCTTCATTTGCCATAGGAACTATAAAAATCATAGCACCACCTAGGACTATTAGATAGTGTGTGTATTTATTTCCTTAGATAGTATATCATAAGCTTTTAATCCCCGCAATAAATTTTTATTTATTTTCTAAAATTATTCCTTAACTTTAACTAAATTTTTTTTACTAAAAAAATACCCACTATTATTACCTTAGAAAGTTTTTTAATCATTAAAATAATTAAACTAATATACTTTTCATAAAAGTACAAAAAAAGTGTGAAATATTACTTTTTGTTTTAATCATTTACTAAAGTAACAATTCACACTTATATCTTCTCTTCTTAAACTTTATTAATATAATTTTTCATATTAACTTTTTTATATTATTTTATTTTTTTAAGTTCATCTAAAAGTTTATCATTTAAAATTTTAATATGAGTTCCCTTCATTCCTAATGATCTTGATTCTATAACTCCAGCACTTTCAAATTTTCTAAGAGCATTAACTATAACACTTCTTGTTATTCCTACTTTATCAGCAATTTTTGATGCTACTAATAGTCCTTCATTTCCATCTAGTTCATTAAAAATATGTTCAACTGCCTCTAATTCAGAATAAGATAAAGTTCCTATAGCTAATTGAACCACTGCTTTCTTTCTTGTTTCTTCTTCAAGTTCATCTTGTTTAGCTTTTAATATTTCCATACCTACTATTGTTGCACTATATTCTACTAAAACTAAATCATCATCAGTAAAAGGTTTTTCAAATCTAGCAAGAAGTAAAGTTCCAAGTCTTTCTCTATTACCTATTATAGGTACTATAGTTGAAAGCTTGTCTTTCATTATACATTCCCCTTCACCTTCAAAGACACATTCACCTTTTCCTGCAATATTTGCAATTGTTTCTCTAACTTTTAAAAGCTTATCATTATATTCATTAGGGAACTTTCCTTCTTCTTCAACTTTTTTTCTCATAATGTCACATTCAAAATCACTTTCAAAAGTATAGCCTAATATTTTTCCTTTTCTACTTGCAATATATACATTACATTCAAGAACTTCGCTTAAAAGACTACATATATCTCTAAAAGCTACTACCTCTGTGCCTGATTTTTGCAAAACTTTGTTTAACTTTCTTGTTTTATTCAATAATGTTGACATATTTACCCCTCCTTACTATGAAGTTTGAATTCATTTATTAAATATTCTAAATTGTTTTAATTTTATATACAATTTAAGTTTATCATATAAATAAATTTTTTTCAACATTATTTGTTATTTACTTATCCTTTTCTTCTTCTTCTTCTTTTGGAAGTACTTTTTTATAATCACATTCACTATTAGAACATTGTATATATTTTCCTTCTTTTTTTGAATATTTAATTACCATGTAACTATTACATTTAGGACATCTTTCTTTAACTGGCTCATTCCAACTTACAAATTTACATTCTGGATAACCTGAACAACCAAAGAATTTCTTTCCTCTCTTACTCTTCTTTACAACAATTTCTTTTCCACATTCAGGGCAAGGAACATCTAATTTTTCAACAATAGGTTTAGCATTTTTACATTCTGGATAGCCAGGACACGCTAAGAAATTACCATATCTTCCTCTCTTTATAACCATCATTCTTCCACATTTATCACATGGAACATCACTTACTTTATCTTCAATAACAACCTTTGATATTTCTTTTTCTGCCTTATCAATTTCAACTTTTAATGGTTTGTAGAATTCTTCTACTACTTCTTTCCACTTTTCACTGCCTTCTTCAATATAGTCTAATTTTTTTTCCATATCTGCAGTAAAATCTACATCAGCTATTTCTTGAAAATACTGGCATATAATATTATTAACTATAAAACCTAATTCTGTTGGAAGTAAGTTTTTCTTTTCTCTTTCAACATAATCTCTACTTAAAAGAGTGGAAATAGTTGGTACATATGTACTTGGTCTTCCTATTCCCTTTTCTTCCATAAGCTTAACAAAAGAAGCTTCTGTAAATCTTGCTGGTGGTTGAGTAAAATGTTGCTTTCCTTCAATAGATTCTTTTTTTAGTATTTCATTTTCTGATAATTTAGGAAGAATTACAGAATCATTTTCTTCATCCATAGTATATTCATATAACTTCATAAATCCATCAAACTTAACAGTTGAACCATGGGCTCTAAATTTATAATCACCATTTGCTATATCTATAGCATTTGTATTTAATATACATGATGCCATTTGACTTGCCATAAATCTTTTCCAAATTAAAGAATATAACTTAAATTGTTCTGGTGTTAAATTCTCCTTAGCCTTTTCTGGTGTTATTTCCACATAAGTTGGTCTTATGGCTTCATGAGCATCTTGAATATTTTTCTTTCCTTTATATACTCTTGGTTTTTCAGGAATATATTCCTTTCCATATTCATTTTCTATAAAATTTAATGCATTATTTTGAGCTTCATCAGAAATTCTTACTGAATCTGTTCTCATATAAGTTATAAGCCCTACAGTACCATATCCTTTAACTTCAACGCCTTCATATAAAACTTGTGCCACTGACATAGTTCTTTTTGTCATAAAATTAAGCTTTTTACTTGCTTCTTGTTGAAGAGTACTTGTTGTAAATGGTGGAAGAGGATTTTTATTTTTTAATCCTTCTTTTATAGATTTAATAATAAAATCATTTCCTTCAAGGTCTTTTATTATTAAATCTGCTTCTTCTTTATTTGTGATTTCTATTTTTTTATTATCTTTACTTACAAGTTTTATAGGAAATTTCTTTCTATCTTTTTTCATAACACAATCAACAGTCCAATATTCTTTAGGAATAAAGGCTTTTATTTCTTCTTCTCTATCACATATAAGTTTTAAAGCTGCTGATTGAACTCTTCCTGCACTTAAACCCCACTTAACATTTCTCCAAAGTATTGGACTTATTTGATACCCTACTAATCTGTCTAAAACTCTTCTTGCTTGTTGTGCATCAACAAGATTTAAATTAATACTTCTTGCAGATTTTAAAGAACTTTTAACTGCATTTTTAGTAATTTCATTAAATACTATTCTGCATTTAGAATTTTCATCTATTTTTAAAATATTAGCAAGGTGCCATGAAATAGCCTCTCCTTCACGGTCTGGGTCAGTTGCAAGATAAACTTTATCTGCTTTTTTTGCAGCTTTTCTTAACTTACTTATAAGCTCACCCTTTCCTCTTATTGTTATATACTTAGGATTAAAGTTATCCTCAATATCTACCCCTAATTTACTTTTTGGCAAATCTCTAACATGCCCCATTGATGCTTCAACTACATAATTTTTTCCTAAATACTTTTCTATAGTCTTTGCTTTTGCTGGAGACTCTACTATAACTAAATTTTGGCTCATATAAAAACTTCATAAATTAATATGAAGTATTCACCCCCTTAACTCAATTAATCTTCGCATAATAATTTCCAGGAAGGCTTACTATTTTATTAATACTTTGCATCTTAAATAAAATTTTAAATAAAGCTTCCCTACTCATATTAGTTTTTTTCATTATATTATCAATATGTATTGGCATATCAGATATTATTGATAATATATTATTTTCTACCTTTGATAATTCATTTAATTTTTTTCTTTCATCTAACTTAAGTAAAGCATGAAGGTCTTCTAATCCACAAAAAACTTGTGCTCCATCTCTTAGAAGTTGATTTGTTCCATAATTTCCTTCTGAAAATATAGAACCAGGTACTGCCATAACCTCTTTTCCTTGTTCTAAAGCATAATCAGCTGTTATAAGTGAACCACTTCTTTTTGAAGCTTCTACTACTATAACTAACTCACTAAGACCACTTATAATTCTATTTCTTCTAGGAAAATTATATGACATAGGTCTTGTTCCTGGTAAAAATTCAGAAATTATAAGTCCTTCCTTTTCAATTTTCTTAAAAAGATTGTAATTTTCAGAAGGATATACAACATCTATGCCACAGCCTAATACTACAATAGTCTTTCCATTACCTTCAACTGCTTCTTTATGAGCAATAGAATCTATTCCTTTTGCCCCTCCACTTAATATTGTGATATTATAGCTTATTAAATCTTTTGTCAATAGCTTAGTTACTTCACTTGCATAATTTGAACACTTTCTTGAACCAACAATTGACACTTTTCTTTCTTTTAATAAAGCTTTATTTCCTTTTAAAAAAAGTCCATAAGGAGGCTCTTTAATATCCTTCAAAATACAAGGATAATCTACATTATTTAAGGAAATAAACTCTACATTATTTTCTTTGTTCCATTTTAGTTTTTCTAATGATAAATTCATTAATTCTTCTTTTTTAAAATTTTTAAATTTTTTATTTAATTTTTTATCATCTTCAATTATTTTTTCAAATTCTTCATATATAGTTTTTTCATCTTTATACTTTTTTAAAAGTTTTATTTTTTCACTATTAGTTATATTTAACATAAATAACCATATCTCATATTTCATTTTTTGTCTACCCTTTTATATTATTTCTCCTTTAAAATTTTTCCTATATCCAATAGCTTCAAAGACATGACTTTCTTCTATATCTTTCTTTTCATTTAAATCTGCAATTGTTCTTGCAAGAGTAATTACCTTTCCATAAGACCTTAAAGAAGGATGACTATTGTTAAAATAATACTCTAAAATTTCATTTACTCCTTTATTTATTTTACATAACTCAAAAATATCTTTTCCCTTTATTTGAGAATTATAAATATATTTTGTTCCTTTTAATCTTTCTTTTTGCCTTTCTCTAGCTTTTAAAACTCTTTCTTTCATTTTTTTAGATGTATATTCACTATTATTTTTATTTAATTCTTCATATTTTATTCTAGGAATATAATTAAATATATCTATTCTATCTATTAAAGCTTTAGAAAGTCTATTTAAATACCTTCTTTTTTCTGACTCTGAACAGGTACAATCACTATTATAATCATCTTCTAAGTTGCCCTTTCCACAAGGGCAACAATGAAAATAATTAGTCAGTATATGTCAAGTGAAAAATTCCTTCCTATTATATATAAGAAAAAAGAACCCCTTTCATATGGGAAAATGTTAGCAAATTTAAGGCTAAAAAATAATGAGTTCGCTTACCAAGTTGCAGAAGCAATTAACATAGGTCCTGACATGATAAGAACTATTGAACGTGATAAAGCTAGGAAGCCTTTTAGATACTATCATTTATATTGTGCCCATTTTGGAGTAAATCCAATCACTTATTTAAAACTTTTTGAACTTCCAGAAAGAACTCTAAGAGAAAAAATTATAAAACTAGAAGCTTATCTAGGGTTAAATTCACATTATGAATTGGAGGAGCATTTAGGTTTGAAGAGAGATACCCTACGTAATGTAATTACAAGGTCCAATGTTAGTAAGACAGGAGTGGTTGAGTATACAACCAAAATAATTGATAAAGAATTGAAAAAAGTAAAAGAAAAATAATATAAAATCTAAGGGCTAGGTACACTCACCTAGTCCTTTTTCTACTCTAATTTCTTCAACTCACTTGTAATATTGTAATCTTTCAATACATCTGTTAAGGTTCTAATAAAAAGTCTCTTTTGAAAATATTCATCATCAAAGTTATTATTGTTTGGGTCAATTATCCCTTCATTAACTAATTCATTATAAATTTTGTAAAATAAATCTTTTCTGGTTACAACCATGCTTACCATCTCCTTTTATTCATTCCTCTTCTACCTCTACATATATTCTCTTGTAAAGGCTGTTTCTATTTATATAAGGTTTGCTCCTGCTTAATACTGTATACTTTTCTTCCAGTGCATCTATAAGCCTTTCAAGTTCCCATTGCCCTTTTGGATTATCTACATATTCTAATCTAATTTTAATCATGGTATCACTTCCTTTCTAAGTCCACCCTAGCAACTGCTTTTCCAATTCGTCATAGTCCTCTTGGGAATAGTTTCTTCCTTCAAAGTTGTTAAAGCTACTATATCCCTTTGGAGTTACAGAGTTGTAGTGGGGATTTGTAGAGGTATCCTTTGCCCCTAGGACAACATTGTCCTTTAGAAGCCTATACACATAGGCAAATAGATTCTTAGCCTTGTTTTGGGCATAGTTCACCATCTGCATAAGCTTTTCCTTGGTTCCTGCCAACTTCATCAAGGTTCTTTCTTGACTTGCAGAAAGCCCCTCTACTGTAGAGGTTTCCTTTTCTTCTTGTACTGGAGCATTACCTTCTATATACTTTTCTACCCCTACAATGTAGTATCTGTTGTTCTTGCATTTTTCTATTCTGATGTAGCCTTTTGTTACAAGGCTTTTTAAAATCTTACTTATTTTAGCTTGTCTATTAGTCTTACAAGCTTTCATAAGTGTTGCATAGGTAGGATAAGCATAACCCTCTTCTATATTGTGGTATTGGAAAAGAACTTGAAGCATATAACCCTCTTCAAGTGTCAAATTTTCTTCTGCTAGTATGAAGTTATTGAATTTCATATAGTCTTTTTTCATGCTTATTCCCTCCTTTACTGTATAATTAAACTTACCGTATAACTTAACTTACTGTAAGTATAAAACATTTTGCCGTACAAGTCAACTAAAACTTTTATACAAAACGATAATGTGCTATAATTAACTTAACAAAGCATGGAGGTAATAGATATGGCAGTTTCCAAGAATGAGAATAGAGAAAAAATGACAGTTCTAATAGACAAAAAAATTAAAAATGAAATAAAAAAAGAGGTAATAGACTTAGATTGCTCCATTGGAGAATTTATTGAATTAATGTATAAGAAATACAAAGAGATAAGCAAGTAGAAGAGGATTGCTAATGCAGTCCTTTTTCTTTTATTTGCGCATTTCTAAAAATAGAAAACTATACTAAGCTAAGTATATAACCTATATAAAATATATAACTAATATATAACTAATATAAATACTAAGCTAAGTATACACTTCTATAAATAGAAAAAGAGCACCTAACAAAGATACCCTTTCCTATTTCTTTTCTTTCTCCAATTTCTCCAATACTTCCAATCTAATAGAATAATAGATATGTTCATTGGATTCTTTTCTTATCTTCTTTCTATCCCACTTTGCCATAAAATAAATAACTGCTATCCCAAAAAGAGTAAAAAGCATTATGTCTTTGTACTCCCTTCCCGTTGGAGCTATTCCTCTGTATAATGTAGATACTAAAGTTGTAATAATAGAGGTAAGTATTACTATGTAAGAAGTAGCAGTTTCTCCTACATATTGCTCCAGTTTTCTTTTTACATATATTTTTTCTAGTGTTATATCTAAATCTTCCCTATTCCTATATTCAAATTCTATATCCTTGTACATTTTCTCATACAATTCATTTTCAGCTCTATGTTTTACATATTCTTGGCTTATTTTCTTTATGCTTCTTCTATCAGATTTTCTCTTTTTAGACACATAAATCCCTCCTTTTCTACATTATACCATGTGAATATAAAATAAAAAAAGAACCCCTTTCGGAGTTCCTTCTAATTTCCAATATGGTTCTACTACAATTTACTTAATTTAAAAAAATAATATATTTTAAATTCCAATATGGAGCTACTATATTTTTTATTATTTTACACTATCTCTTATTCATTGTCAAATAGCTCTAATTCTTTGTTTGATGGTTTATAGTCTAATTCATATTCTAATGTATCTAAATTTATAAATACATATTCAAATTCCTTGTCTTTTACATCTTTTCTCTTTATGATTGCTATCTCATTAGTATCTTCTGCACTACAATAAGCTACGTAAGTCTTTACTATTTCTATGTCATATTCATCTGCAAATACTTCTTCATTTATATTTTCTATCTTGTAAAGTCTGTTGAGTGCTTCTTCTGCTTCAAACATATCATGTCTTGCATTAATTGTATCTTTTAATTTCTTATCTAATAGTCTACTAATAAATACCATTGAGCCTTCATAGAATCCATTTATATATGAAGATTTTTCCTTGTTCTTGACTTCATCTAAATTGAACTCTTTTTCTAAAGCAAGGATATCTAAACATTCTTTCTTTAACTCATCTGTAATATTATATTTTTTTAACACTTTATTGCAGCAATCAAAGTCCTTTTTCAATACTTCATTTACATATATATCTTTCTCCACCTTTTCTATTATTATTTTTCCATTTTCAAGAGTGATGTCAACTTCATCACCCTTTGAAATTTTTAAAGCTTCCAAAAATTCCTTTGGAAGTGTTACCTTTGCGGTAACTCCCCCACTTCCTCCCTTGACAAATGATACTGTTTTTTTCATTTTTTATTCCTCCTTTTCGCACTGGTGGCACAATCAAGTTGCACCACCTTTTTGTTTTTTACTTTTCTATATTTTTTAACCAGAAAGTGTATTCTGACACATGGTCACTTTCAATTCCAGCCTCTTCACATCTTTGCTTTCTGCTTAAAACTGTTCTAAAATTTTCTATGAAGAATTTAGCACTTGTTTCATTTTCTAACATTTCTAATGTTTCTTTTGCAGTATTTAACTTATTTGCTCTTGCTTTGTTTTGTTTCTCATTGTATCTTGCTTGTGCTTTCTCAACATCATTCTTTGCACATTCTACAACTACCTCTCTTATTTCTGTAGCCCATTTAACTTGTTTTTCAGAACCTTCTAATTTTACTTCCATTGTTTCCTCCTTTTCATTCATAAGGAATGAAAGACATAATCCAAATTGAAATTTGTAATCAACTTCTGGGTATTGAGCTTTTATTTCCTTTGTCATTTGATGTGCTTTTTTCATTAATTCTTTCTTTGTCATATCAATCATTCCTTTCAAATTTATTTTTTATTCTGTTCCCTTGCTACAATTATATTATACCGTACGGTACGCCGTACGTCAATACTTTTTTAAAACTTTTTTAAATTTTTTTGAATATTTTTTTCTAAGATGTACAGACTTCTTGAAGAGGTGATAATATGAAAAGAGAATATATAAGACTAGATTTGTTGATAGAAATGGCGATATTGTTGATAGGAATGGCGATTTTCTTTTAGAAATGGCATTTTGGACATAAAAAAAGAGGGTAGCAAATAGAATAATCTATCTACTACCCTTCTAAATTATAAGCCTAAAAGCTTTCTCCATGTATTATAACCAACTTCACCATCTGCTGTAAGACCTTTTAATTTCTGATAAGCCACAACAGCATTGTAAGTATTAGTTCCAAATATTCCATCTTCTTTTAAATTAGC